>Ga0208321_1000168_pt1 | contig 68990 bp, 60 predicted proteins | sample June2015DPH_4_15_FD_184692 | JGI IMG/M metagenome (GOLD analysis project Ga0208321, IMG submission 184692) | Peatland microbial communities from SPRUCE experiment site at the Marcell Experimental Forest, Minnesota, USA - June2015DPH_4_150... | ecosystem: Environmental > Terrestrial > Soil >... | reverse complement strand
TCAAGACCTCGGGCACTTCCACGAACGAGTGGCGTGTTTCCCTGGGCTACCAGATCGTCTCCGCCACCGGACAATACACCGCCGCAAAGATTCTCAACACCAACGCCTACTGGGCGGCGTCCATCGCCACCTTCAAAGCCGGTACCGCGGTACCCGACACGAATGCGCCCGTCATCACGACCTGCGCAACCAACATGACGATTAACGCCAATACGAACTGTCAGGCGGCGATTCCCGATCTGACGACACAGGTTGTCGCCACTGATGATGGCGGCAGCGTGACAATTACACAGTCGCCGGTGGCCGGAACACTGGTCGGTTTGGGGAATCACGTCGTCATAATCACGGTTAGCGATGCGGCGACCAATCAAGCGACGTGCCAGGCGACGATTACCGTCGTGGACGTGACCGCGCCAATCATCACCACCTGCGCGACCAACATGACGCTCAACGCCAACACGAACTGTCTGGCGGCCATTCCTGATTTGACGACGCAGGTTGTCGCCAGCGATTCATGCAGCGGCGTGACGATCACTCAATCGCCGGTGGCCGGAACGATGGTGGGCCTTGGCGATACAGTGGTCACCATCACCGTCAGCGACGTGGCGACCAACCAAGCCACGTGCCAGGCGACGATCACCGTCATTGATGTGACTGCGCCAATCATCACCACGTGCGCGACGAACATGACGCTCAATACCGACACGAACTGTCAGGCGGCCATTCCTGATATGACAACGCAGGTTGTCGCCAGCGATGCGTGCAGCGCCGTGACGATCACACAGTCGCCGGTGGCCGGAACGCTGGTGGGCCTTGGCGATACAGTGGTCACCATCACCGTCAGCGACGCGGCGACCAATCAGGCCACGTGCCAAGCGACGATCACGGTCGTTGACGGCAGCGTCCCCGATATCACGGCGCAGCCACAGAGCGTGACCAATCTGGTTGGCACCACCGCGACATTCACCGTCACGGCGACTTCGTGCGGTTCAATCGGATATCAATGGATGTTCGGCACGAACCTGCTCTCCGGCGAAAATGCTGCGACCCTGACCATCACCAACGTCCAAACCAGTCACGCCGGTGATTACACGGTCGCCCTCACCAACGCTGCCGGCAGCATTACGAGCGCCGTCGCCACCTTGACCGTGCTGTTGCCCACAGCGCCGACCCTGTCCGCCGGGCCGATGCTCTCGAACGGACATTTCTATGCCGGTTTCACCGGCACGCCGAACGTGCCCTACACGGTCAAATATGCCGATGATGTCATTGGCCCATGGCAGACGCTGACCAATCTCACCTCCGACGGCAACGGGCTGATCGAGGTTGATGACATTCTGGCTGACGCGCCAGCCATGCGCTTCTATCGCATCGTTTATCCGTAAGCATCAAAACGTTTTCGAAAAACTGTTCGTCATAAAAAAACAAGAAACGATGTACACCTAACCACGGTTGATGATATTGGTTCTCGCCTGTGTGGCCGCGCCTGTGACCACCCCGGCCAGCGGTAGTTCAACCGTGCTGATCAGCGACATGGTGAACAATGGCGATTTTGACCGGACTAACGCCCCGGGCCTCTTGTGGACGGCCTCGCCCGCCAACCGTTCCTATTCCCTGGTTGTCGGCGTACCGCCCGGTACGCCCTCCGAAGCCGGCAATAATTCGGCGGTCTATGGTGTGGCCAGCGGAGGGGTCGCACAAGGTCTGGCCATGGATACGAGCCTGAGCGCAACGGGCTATACGATCGGGCTGGGCGACCGGTATGATTTGCAGTTCCGGGTCATCTCCGTCTCGGAATGGGAAGCCGCCCCACCAACCAGACCGTCTGGTCGCTCTTCTACACCAGCAATGACACCCTCGACGACCCGGCGTGGACTCCAATGGGAGTCCCCGTTGCCGGCACGGGGAATCCGCTGGATGTCAATGACAACAATAATAACGCGACGAACCGGTTCTATAGATTGAAGATCACCCAGCCTTGAGCCGGGTGCGGTCGGCGTCGGCAGATTTGATGGCAAATTAAAATATGCCGGCTAATTTGTTGATTTCTTGAACAAACCGCCAATTCCCTTGGAGATTTTGTCCACGTCCTGGCCCACCGCTTTCCCGGCATCCCCGCCCAAATTCCCGACGCCTTTGCCGATGTCAGTGGTGGCACCGGCGACGGCCTTGATGGTGGCGGTGGTGATGGCACCGAGCACGCGCCGCGTCAAATCAGTCGCAGTGATGCCGGCGCTGTCTTTGCCCAGGTTGGTGAGATGAATATCCGGCAGCGGCAGGGTCATTTCCTTGCCGCCTATGCCAGTGAGACTGACGTGAACCATGGCGCCGGTAATCAAAAAGTCGTCCACTTCAATTTTCCGGCCAGGTTCGTTGCCCGCCTTGGCGGTGGTGTTTGTGGAAGCGGGTCTGCTGTTTTGGGCGATGGCATTCACGTTGTCCAGGATCTTGCTGAGGTTGTTGCCGCCGAGGCCGCCTTCAAAAGTGATTTCCGGCGCTTCAACGCGCACCGAGCGCACGACGATTTTGTCCGAAAAAACCGACAATGGATTCACGCCCACGGCTGCGGAACCGACGCTGATGGCCTGCGGCGTTTTGTAACCTTCCGGATTGCCGACGATGAGGCCTTTGACGCTGGCCGAGCCGGTCAGCAACGACAATTTCACCGCGTCCACTTTGATGGAGACTTGCGTGATTTTCGGGCCGACCGTTTCCATGCCTGTTTTGACGATGGAGTCAAGGAAGAGGCCCACGCCAATAGCCGCGACAACGAATAAAACCGCCAAAACGATGATAAAGCTCAGGAACAATTTCTTCATAATAAATTTAATCCGACTTAAATCACTCCGCCACCGCTCTGGCCGGTAAATTGCAGCCCGGCCTCAACCCGTCGCGAGTGATTGAACCAGGGTGACAAAATCACTGACCTGATACGGCTTGGCCAGAAAGCGGTCCGGCTTTGCCTCCGCTTTGATGTAAATGCTTTCGTCCACCGTTCCGCTCAGGAGAATGATTTTTTGCTTCGGATGAATGCGCCTGCATTCGCGAATCAAATCCATGCCGCTCATCGAGTGCATCGCGTAATCAGTCACGATCACCGCCGGTCGTGGATTCGCCGTGGAAAACTCCGCCAGCGCCGTTTGCGGATCGCGAAACGTCCGCACCTGGTAATGCAGCGGTTCAAGAATCATCACGGCCATCTCCAGCAACATCGGCTCATCGTCCACGACGAATATCGTGACCGGCGCGTTGTTGGATGAAGTGCCGTTCAAATCTGCCATAACTGTCGATATAAAGAACACCTCCACACGCCTGCTGGCAAGCGCGTTTCAAAAAAATTATCCACATCCCGCCGGGAAAATTCACATTGCGCCCGGCAAGTTCCCGCCGTAACGTTTCCCCCGGCAATGAATTAAGCCTGAAAACAGGGAATTGCGGTTATGAAAAAAAAACCAACACGCGTGGCAGCCCGAAAAAAGACGATCACCCGTGTTGTGCGCCCACGCCGAGCCGCCAAACCAAAAACCACCACCGCCCGCCGCGCTTACGTCCGCCGTAAAAAAATTGAAGTCCCGCCGCTCCTGCTCGAAGGCGACCAGCCCGCGCCGCCGCCTGCCAGCGGCCCCGGCCGGAAATACGCGCTCGGCCCCGTGCCGCCATCGCAACATTTTGAAACGGCGGAAACCGTGTTGCCCGAAGCTTATGGCACAAAAAAACTTTTTTTGACCGCGCGCGACCCGCACTGGCTTTACGCGCATTGGGATTTGACTCGCGAGCAGCAGTTGAAACTCAACGCGCGCTCCGCCGCCGGCCATCTCATCCTTCGCATTTACGCGGGCAAGGTCGAAGGCCATCCGATTTGCGAAATTCACGTTCATCCGGAATCGCGTCACTGGTTCGCGCACGTTGAGCGCGCCGGAAATTCCTACGCCGCCGAGCTGGGCTATTATTCACCGTCTGGCCGGTGGACGCGCATCGCGGTTTCCAGCGCAACGGTCACGCCGCCGGACGCCGTTTCCACGGACAGCGACGTTGAATTCGCCACGATTCCATTTGAATTCCCGTTTGCCAGACTGATCGAGATCATCAAATCCGCCGTGCGCGAAAATCTTCCTCTGGCGCAGGCGGTCGAAGAACTCCGCCGCCACGGCCATCCGGAATTGCCGCGCGCCAAAGGGAAGCCGGTCTCGACCTGGACGCCGCAACAGGAACAGGCACTGGCCAAAGTCGTCAACATTGACGAAGTGCGCCGCGTCTGGATGGGTTCGCTCGAAATCACCGAGCTCATCCGCCGCCGGCTCGCGCATGAAATTTCGTCGCTCGGCGTTTCGAGTCTATCAAGCCTTTCAAGTCCGTTCGGCGGCGCCGGGCAGCCCGGGGGTTTTTGGTTCAACGTCAACGCGGAATTGATCATTTATGGCGCGACTGAACCGGAGGCCAAAGTCACGCTCGGCGGACACGAAATCAAACTGCGCTCCGATGGCTCGTTCAGCTACCGCTTCGCGTTGCCGGACGGAAGGTATGATATGCCTGCTGTTGCCGTTTCCGCCGATGGCGCGGACGCGCGCGCGGCCGATCTGAAATTCAGCCGCGAAACCGAATATCTCGGCGATGTCGGCGCGCATCCGCAGGACCCCGCGCTCAAACCGCCGCTGCCGGAAAATCTCTGACGCGCATGGACGAGCCACCCCGGGGAGCCTTGATACTTGTTTATTTCAGCGCCGCGGCGGTGGTGGGCGTGAGCGCGTTGGAGCTTCTCCTGTATCTGGCCGAGCAATACCAGCATCACCTGCCGCCGGGAATCGTCCACACCACGTTCCTGTCCCTGCCCATCATGCTCGGTTTCGTCATCCTGGTCCGGGCCAGGGCGGTGGCGGAATGGATTTCCAACAAATTTGACAAATGAGCGGCGAGCTTCATTGGCCTCAAGGATATCTGTCGCTTGTCCTGCACGCGCACCTGCCGTTCGTGCGCCATCCGGAGCATGAAAAATTTCTGGAGGAAAGCTGGCTCTTTGAAGCCGTCACCGAAACCTACGTTCCACTGTTGCAAATACTCGACGGCTGGCGGCGCGACGGCATGGATGCGCCCCTGACGCTTTCGTTCTCGCCGACGCTGTGTGCGATGCTGCTCGACCCGCTCCTGCGCGGGCGTTACGAGCGGCATCTGGACAGCCTCGTCGCCCTGGCGGAAAAGGAAATTCACCGCACCCACTGGGACCGCGCGTTTCACGAACTGGCGTGGATGTATCACCACCGCTTCAGTCTGGTGCGCGATACGTGGCGCGCGTGCGACGGCAATCTCGTCGGCGCATTTCGACAATTCCAGGACGAAGGCCGGATTGAAATCATCACCACCGCCGCCACGCACGCATTGCTGCCGTTGCTGGCCAATCATCCGCCATCCATCCGCGCGCAAATTTTCACCGCGCGTGATCATTACCGCGTTTGCTTCGGGCGCGATCCGCACGGCATCTGGCTGCCGGAGTGCGCTTACGTGGACGGCGTTGAACGTTTTTTGCAGGAGGCGGACATCCGCTGGTTCATTCTCGACACGCACGGTATCCTCCACGCGCGTCCGCGTCCGCGCTACGGCACCTTTGCGCCGATTTTCACGCCCAACGGCATCGCCGCCTTCGGGCGCGACTTCGATTCCTCGCGGCAGGTGTGGAGCCAGCAAGAGGGTTATCCCGGGGACGTCCGTTACCGCGATTTTTACCGTGACGTCGGTTTCGATCTTGATTTCGATTACGTGAAACCGCATCTGCCTGCGCCGGAAAATCGCGGGTTCACGGGCATCAAGTATTACCGCATCACTGGTGGCGCGGGAGACAAGCAAATTTACGACCGTGGCGCCGCATTGCAGGCCGCCGCCGGACACGCCGGACATTTTCTCAACGAACGTGTAAACCAGGTCCGGCGGCTCACCGGACTTTTGGATCGTCCGCCGCTCGCCATCGCACCGTATGACGCGGAATTGTTCGGCCACTGGTGGTATGAGGGGCCGGAATTTCTTGATTACTTCGCGCGCAAACTGTTTTACGACCAGAAAACCATCGCGCTCATCACGCCGGGCGAATATCTGCACCGGCATCCGACCAATCAAATCGCCACACCCAGTGCGTCAAGCTGGGGCGAAGAAGGTTATTGGCGCGCGTGGCTGAACGAAAACAACGAATGGATTTACCCGCACCTGCAGGTCGCGCAGGAATGGATGACCAACCTCGCGCAAAAATATTCGGCGGCGACCGGTTTGAAGGCGCGGGCGTTGCGCCAGGCCGCGCGCGAACTGCTGCTGGCGCAGGCCAGCGACTGGCCGTTCATTTTGCGCGCGGGCACGAGTCCCGATTACGCGCGCCGCCGCGTGAAGGATCATCTGCTCCGCTTTATCACGCTGCACGATCAACTCAACGTCACGAGGGTGGACGAAAAATGGCTGCGTGAAATCGAATCTCGCGACAACCTTTTCCCTGATGTGGATTGGACGTACTGGAAGTGACGGGATAAAGGGGCGCTCTGTCGGTAAACGGGTTTTCCGGTGACACTGTCAATGGGATTTTGCCTCAATGTCCAAAATGAAGGAAAGACCACGAGCTTGTATGGAGCCCTTACCCGTGTGATTTTCAAGGATTTGTCTCTATTTTTATGGATTTTTGGGGTTCTGAAAGGACGAATCTAAAATCAAGAAATTGGCCTTGAAAACAGGGGATCAAGGCATGGCAACTGCTCATATTTTTAAGGCGATTGACACGTTGTCAGGTTTGACGTCCTTGAACAGCACAAATTGCCGGTCAGGTAAAATCGAACAATGAAATGAAAATTCGCGCGATACTCGTGGATGATCAGCCAACCGGGTTGGCTGTGCTGCGGGACATGCTCCACCATTCCGAACCGGATATCGAAATCATCGGGATGATCGCCAGCGGTCGCGAAGCCGTCGAGGCCATCAACCAGCAGGCGCCCGACCTGGTGTTCCTTGATGTACAGATGCCCGAAGTGGACGGCTTCGAGGTGGTTGCCCAAATCAAGCCTCCGCAGATGCCGATCATTATCTTTGTGACGGGGCGTGATGATCTTGCGTTGAAAGCTTTCGAGGCGCACGCCCTGGATTACCTGGTAAAGCCCTGCCAGCTGGCCCGCTTGAAATCGGCGGTGCAACGGGCACGGCAGCAAATCCAAAACAACCAGAACGGTGAAATCCAACAGAAGCTTACCGGTTTGCTGGATGACCTGAAATCCGTTTCAAAATATCCGGAGCGGCTGGCCGTCAAATCCAACGGGCGGATTGTGTTCCTGCGCCTGACGGACATCGACCTGGTGGAGGCAGCGGACAACTATGTGAAGTTGAACGTCGGCAAGGAAACGCACATGCTTCGCGAAACCATGACCGCGCTGGAGGAAAAGCTTCCTCCGGACCGTTTCGTGCGCATCAGCCGTTCGACCATTGTGAACATCGAATCGGTCAAGGAATTGCATCCCATGTTTCACGGCGAATATATGGTCTCGCTCCGCAACGGCGCGCGCGCGACGCTCACCCGCGGTTATCGGGAACAACTCCGGCAGTTGGGCGTGATGCCCTAAGCCTGGCGTGCTGACTTGGGCCGGCCGGCCCTCCCTTTCTTCCTGAATTCCGCCCCTCACTAGGCGCAATTCACCCCTTGAATCCCGCAATGTGTCCCTAATTTATTACGTTTTAGCACTTTTCTGTTAAATCACAGTCTGGTAAATCAGTTAGTTGGTTACATGGCGAAATTTAGAGGATTAAACAGGAAAAAATTATGAAAAAGTCATGGATGTTGATTTTAGTCGGTGCCTTATTGACGGCCGGCAGCCTGGCCATGTCAGCGCGGGCGCAGAGCAACGTCGTCTATGCCGTCGAGTACAACCAGTCAACCAATCGTTTCGGCACCATTGACTTGTTGAATGGTAACTTCACCAGGATTTCCTCCATCGGCAAAGTGCTGATTAACGACATCGCTTACTGCCCCACGAACGGGACGTTGTATGGCATATCCAACACCACGGCCTTGGTGACATTCAATAAAACCAACGGCACCCTCACCAAGGTTGCCAGCCTGAGTGTGAGCGGCATCCAGTCACTGGCCTTCCGGCCCAGGGATGGAACGCTGTTCGGGGCCACGCAGAGCAGGCTTTACACGATCAATCCCGCCAACGGAACTGCCACTTCAGTCGGAAATTACGGTAGCCCCACCAACCTTGGCGGCACTGGTCAGAACATCCGCTTTGCGCAGGACGGCAAACTCTACGTCAGCAATACGAGCACGAACACAGATATTTATCGGATCAACACCACGAACGGCGCTGCGACGCGGATGGGACAAGCCGTCGGCTACCGCTACCTGATGCTTCAAAACGCCAGTTCGAACATGTACGGGGTCTTCATCAATTTGGGCTCTGCCAGCAATGCGACCCCCAAACTGGCGACCTTCGATTTGGGCAGTTTCGTCAATGGTGGGACCAACGCCAATGGCAGCACTCACCAGATCACCGTCACATTGGTGGGCGCCGGCACCAATTTCCCCGCTAATTTCAACTTCTCAGGCAATGTCCCCCAAACAATCACCAATCTCACCGTGCCGGTAAGTGCATCGGGACCATCGAACCAGACGGCCGTGGTGGGAAACAACGTGGTGTTCAGTACGGCAGCCTCGGGAACCGGACCATACAATTACGCGTGGTCGAAAAACGGCGCGGCCATCAGCGGCCAAACCAACAGCAGCCTGACGTTGAACAACGTGACCACCAACGACGCGGCTACTTACAGTGTCATTGTGGGAGGAGCCATGGGGACTGTGACCAACAGCGCGACGCTCACGGTGAATGTGCCGGTGACGGTGACCGCCGCGCCGGTCAACCAGACAACCGTGGTGGGTGGCAACGTGACCTTCAGCGTGACGGCGACCGGGACGGGTTTGAGTTATCAATGGCTCTTTAACGGTTCAGTGATTGGCACCAGCAGCAGCCTGACGTTGAACAACGTGACCACCAGCCAGGCAGGAATTTATACGGTGATTGTGAACGGGGCTGCCGGCAGCGCGACCAACAGCGCGACTTTGACGGTGACCAAGGCTGGTGCCACCGTAACCTTGGGCAGCCTGAGCCAGACTTACGATGGCACGGCCAAGCCGGCCACGGCGACCACGACCCCGGGCGGGTTGGCGGTGGGTCTGACCTACAACGGTTCGACCACTGTTCCGACCAGCGCGGGCAGCTATACGGTGATTGGTACGATCAATGACGCCAATTACCAGGGCAGCGCGACCAACACGCTGGTCATCGCCAAGGCGCCCCTGACAATTACCGCGGTGCCTAATATCAAGACTTACGACGGCACCACCAGCGCCGCAGCCATACCGACCGTCAGTGGCCTGCAAGGCTCCGACTCGGTCACCGGTCTGGCTGAAGCCTACGACACGAAAGATGCGGGCATCGGCAAGACCCTCAATGTCAGCGCCTACACCGTCAATGACGGTAATGCCGGCGCCAACTACACCGTCAGCACTGTCAGCGCTGTCGGCATCTCCAGCAACATCGCCAACAACATTACTAATACCGCGGGTGTCATCACCCCGGCGACCCTGACGGTAACAGTTGACAACAAGAGCAAGATTAGCGGGATGCCCAATCCGTCGCTGACGGCCAGGTTCAACGGTTTTGTCGATGGCGAGAACGCCAGCGTATTGTCGTCACCAGCGGTCTTGAGTACGACGGCAACGACCACAAGTGGTGCGGGCAAGTATCCGATAACCATTGGCAATGCGGCCGCCGCCAACTACACCATCCAGTATGTGAATGGAACACTGCTGGTGGTTGCGGCCCCGCAACTGGACGGTGCCAAAGTCAACGTGAACGGAACGGAACAATTCGTCGTCAGTTACCCGACAATCGCCGGTCAAACGTATGAACTCGAATACACGGATGACCTCAGCACCGGCACCTGGACACCTTTGGGCACTCCCTTCGCCGGGATCGATGGTATTGTTGCCGTGACCAACAGCATGAGCGTCACTCCGAACTGCTTCTTCCGGGTGGAAGTGCTGGAAGTGCAATAAAACAACCGTGCAGCGCTGTTCAAAGATTTTCGCCGGAACAACTTGAGGAAACTCAGGTTGGTGGATGCCTCCGCACGTTGAATGGTCTGCGAGCCATTCAATTTGAAATTTCAAGCCTCAAGTAAATGCCAAAACCTTGTCCCGCGAACACGAACGGGAAAATTCAGGACGGAAAAGGGTGAGTCTGAGGAACAGTGGCATGGCAGCCTGTGCTGCATTACGGAGCTGGCGCTGTGCTTGGCGTCATACCTGCCTCGTAGAGGCTCCGCAGTTTGGCAATTTTCGCGGCTACATCTTTTTGGCCCGTTATTGAGGCCAAGGCAAATGCATTGTTGGCCAATTCGACCGCATTCGTAAACTGGCCAGTTTCGGCGTAGGCAGCAGCAAGCGTCCCGATCATGATTGGTTCTGTGTGGTCGGTCAATTCAACGGCCTTGGTGGCAAGCCGCACCGCTTCTTGGCCATCACGCAATTCCGGCTTGTTAGCCGCTGTAAGAATCCATGCCAGATTATTCAATACCACCGGGTTGTTGGAATCCACAGCCAGGGCTTGGCGATAGGTTTGAATGGCTGCTTCAATCTTTCCCTCGCCTTCAAGTTGGCCGGCCAGTTGAAGGTGCATGGCAACCTCTGATTTCATTGGGAAGGTTGTTTTATTGTCCGCTTTGAATGTAATGTGCGGAAAGCTCGGCACATCGCCAGCCTGCACTTCTTGTGGGTTGACGGGTTGCGATGTGAATTGCACCCGGGAAAAAACCTTTACGACAAAGTAAAATTGACCGGGAAGTCCTCCGACAGCAAAGGGGACAGGTCCCCAATCCGCACTATAGAATCCTGCAGCGCTATGTTCATCACTCATCATGAGCTTCACCCACGAACGTGGGTAATATTCCAAACGCCCGACCCATCCTACTCTGCCTGGCGGAAGTGGGAAAAAGGCGTCATTGAGCTCTGGAATAACGACAACATCTCCCGGTTGCAGTATGGACTGTTCCACATCCATCCGTTTACCGCCGAGCTTTTCCATGTAATATTGGAATGTCGAAAATCCTCCCTCAAACCACAGCTGGTGGTCTGCGGGTTTGTATTTCGCGGCAATTTGTTCCGCCGCCGTTCTATCCGAATTGGCCAGTCGGTAGTCAGCCACCGCAACGCTCAAGGTGATCACCGCCGCCGGGATTAATGGCCCCAACAACCAAACATCCCCGATTAACGGTGGTTGTCGCCCCAGCCGCCGCACCAGCAATATCACCACCGCCGGCACCATCGGAAGATAACTCCGGGCACTGATCGTCCAATTCAACACAACCGCAAAGAACAACCCGCTCAGTATCCAGAACACGAGAACCACAGTAATGATGTCCCGCCGCTGCCACGCTTCGCTCGCCACCAACAGCACCAGCAGCACCCCACCCGCAGTCAATAGAATCACCTGCAACAGGAAGTCCCAGTGGTTCATTAGTTCGGGATATGCCCAAGGGTGGATCAGCCCAAGGTTGCCACACAGCCGAAACACCACCAACAATGCCCCGAAAATGATGACCCCCATTGCCAACAATGTCCGCCGCCGCCACAGCCACGGCGCAAAGAACATCAATGGCAACAGGCTGCCACCCGCAAACGCCAGACCAATGATCCCTTTCGCCAGCCAACTCCCGGAAAACCCGATCCGGTGTGTTTGCGCAAAGTGGGCTGCGGCAAATAACAGCCCCCGGCCATACATCCTCGCTGTCAGCCACTCGTAACCCGCCACCATCAACATCGGTACCGCCAAGCCCACCAACCACCAGACCCCCAACTTCCGGGTCCGCAGCAGGCTCAACAGGGGCAGGAGGGGCAGCAAGGTTAACGCGCTGTATTTGGTCAATACCGCCAAGCCGGCAAGAACCCCAGCTCCGACGAATTGCCACCGACTTTGCTCGCTCCCCAAGGCTCGCTCCCATACCACCAGCGCCCACATCCAGAAAGCCAGCATCAGCACGTCGCACATCAGCGTCGTGCTCGACACCAGAAACACCGGCGTGAGGATGCCTATCAGCGTTGCCAACAGCGGCCGCCCACACCACAGCCGCGCCAGGGAATAAAGGCTCACCGCCGCGGCGAAGGCGACCGCCAGACAGGCCAGGTGCAGAACGTTTTCGTTCCAGCCAAACAAGGTGGCCACCCCCGCCAGAAAATAGGACATCAATGGCGGATTACAATTGGCCTTCCACATGGGGATGGTTGATGTCCAAACAATCACTTTGGAACCGAAAAAGTCCGTTGGATGATGCTGAATCCATTCTCCCGCCCAAACGAAGAGCGCGTCATCCACATGGATGGCCTTGTTGCTAAACGGACCCATACACACGACCAAAATGAGACCGATTACGATGCGGGGATGCGTTGCCAGCCAGGATTTATTTCGAGGCACAGGTTCTGATTCGGCATTCATCGAAATGCCGCAAACGTTACCAACGAATCAACCTCCAGGCAATCTTCGGAAGTTTGAGCGGATGGACACGAAGTCAGCATAGGCTTCCCCAGATCCCAGACGCCAGACCCGAGACGCGCGGCAGGGCATTCCCACCATTTAAGATTGCCACGCGGGTGACACGGTTTAGAGTGTTCAACGTTCAAATGAAATTTTCATTGCCCATTCTCGGGCTGGCGTTGCTGACGTTTTTCAGCGCGTCGGCGCAGATCACCGTGGAAGTGGTGTTGGATCAGGAGCAATTTCTGCCCAGCGAATCGTTGCCGGTGGCGGTGCGCATCACAAACCGTTCCGGCCAGCCGCTGCATTTGGGCGCAGACGCGAACTGGTTGACGTTTAGTGTGGAATCCGTGGGCGGTTCGGTGGTCGTCAAAAAAGCCGACGTGCCGGTGCAGAGTGAATTTGATCTGGGTTCGGCGCAAGTGGCCACCAAGCGTGTGGATTTGGCGCCGTATTTTGCACTGACGCGGCAGGGCGGTTATCGCGTCACCGCCACGGTGCGCATCAAGGATTGGAACGCGGCAATCCCAAGCCCGCCTCAATCCTTTAACGTGATTGACGGCGCAAAATTGTGGTCGCAAACGTTTGGCCTGCCCGTGCCCGCCGGGGTAACGAATCGCGCGCCGGAAGTTCGCAAATACACCTTGGAAGAGGCAAATTATCTGCGTTCGCAACTGCGGATGTATGTGCAGGTGAGCGACGAATCCGAAAGGCGTATTTTCAAGGTTCGCGCGATTGGCCCGATGGTTTCGTTCAGCCAGCCGGAGACGCAACTGGATCGCCTCAGCAATTTGCACGTGATATATCAAAGCGGTGCGCGCATCTTCACTTACTCGGTGGTTAATCCTGACGGCGACATCGTGCGTCAGGAAATTTATGATTATTTCAATACGCGCCCGCGTTTGCACACCGATGACGATGGCAACATTACGGTACTTGGCGGCGCGCGCCGGGTGAAACCAACCGATATGCCGGTGGTGAAGCCGCCAAACGAAGTGCCCGCAGCTCCCGTGAAACCCTGAGCGCGCCGGTCATTGCATCAATTCTTCCTTCGACGTGACCTGCGCCTGTATATCTTTGGCAATCATCGTGGCACGGGTGAGGGCAGTGTCCTGCGTTTCTCCGAGGAATGATTTTAATTGCACCCGCACCGCCGCCATCGGGTCGCCGTTGCGGTCGCGTAACGGCAGGGTGACCGCGACCGTGCCTGTGCCGCGCCCGAAATAAACCTTGCCGTCGGTAATGGCGGCTTTTTCCGCTTCGGTGCCGGGCTGGCCGATTTCCTTTTCCAACTTGCTGGCGATGACGTGCGGCCGGCCTTGGTCGTCGAGCGTGTAAAGGCGCAGCCCCAAAATGCGTGGCTGTTCCTTCAATATGCCCTGCACAATTCCCTGCGCTTTCGGCACGCGCGGCGTGTAGATGATGGTCGTGTCGCCAAAATAACCCACCGCGTCGGACTTGGTGCGAAAACCGATTTTGCCGGTGGCGAATGAATTGTCGTGCAACATCGGCATCAGCAGTTTCCCGTCCAGCCAGCAGGTGATTTGATTGCCCTGGCATTGCACGGCCAGCGTGTGCCAGGTGTTGGTGGCAATGTCCGTCTCCGGGCCGATGGGGTCGGAACGGACACCGTTCACGACCTTGTAAAAACGCACGTTGTTCCCCAGCGCGCTGGCGCGGATGACGTAACAATTGGATTCATTTTGGTAACGGAACACCACACCGGCCATTTGCTCGGCGGTACCACCGGCGATTTTGAACCGGGTCGTAAGGTTGAAGTCATTGAACGTCTCGCTGTCGTAAATCAGCATCGGAAACCGCTCATCCGTCGGGTCGGTGCTCGTTTGCGCGACCACGGCGCGGCGCGTGACCACTGGCGCCTGCGGCGAAAGCGGTGCCAGCAGCGGCGGCACTTCATCCATGATGATTTTCCATTCGACGGGCCGGCCGCTCCCCGCCAGCGCGGCGTGGAAATTGGTCGGCATCCGACCGGTTGCAATGTCGCCGAAATCAATTTTGATTTCCGCGCCGGCCGCCGGCAAAGCCAGAACCAGCCAGAAACTGAAAAGAAATTTTCGCATTCCGCGCAGCGTAACAAAAAGGATTTCGACGACAAGGAGAGTGTTTGATTCGATGGGGGCAAAGTTTCGGTGGGGCGAGGCTACTGACGAGCCGGCTTCACTTTGCTTCGCCGCGCCGAGGCCGGCTCGCGAGGACGCTCGCCCCACCAGCCGCTGCGGAATTGACCCTCCAGTGTTTGATCTTCACGCTTTTCTTTTCAACAAATCCTCGGCAACTGCTCGCCACTTGGCGTGTCGAGGATCCGGTTTGCGCCAATCGCGCTTTTCAACGTGACCAAGGGCGTGGAACTTTCGGCAACCTGGCCGATGACCGCCGACCCGGTTCCCACGGCGTGGCCGCGCATGATGGGCAGGGCGCGTTCCACGTCCTTCGCCGCGATGAACGCGGCAAAACGCCCTTCGCACGCAACGTGCAGCGGATCGAGACCGAGCATCTCGCAGGCAGCATGGACGTCTTCGCGCACCGGCACGGATTTTTCCTCGACTTCGATTTTAACCGCGGAGGCTTCGGCGATTTCGTTGAGCGCGCTGGCTAGACCGCCGCGCGTCAGGTCGCGCAGACAGTGGATCTCGATTCCGGCACGCAGCAGTTCCAAAACCAGATCCGCCACCGGCGCGGAATCACTTTCAATCTGGCCCTCAAATGCCAGACCTTCGCGCACGGCCATGATCGCCATGCCGTGCCGGCCCAAATCGCCGCTGACCAGAACGCCGTCGCCGGGCCGCACATTTTGCGGCGCGATTTTCCGTTCATGCTCGATGACGCCGATGCCGGCGGTGTTGATGAACAGGCCGTCGCCCTTGCCCTTGTCCACGACCTTCGTGTCGCCGGTAATAATTTGCACTCCACAACGCTGTGCCGCATCGCGCATGGAGCAGACAACCCGCCAGAGCGTTTCCATCGGCAAACCCTCCTCCAGAATGAACGCGCTGCTGAGGTAAAGCGGCCGCGCACCGCTCATGGCCAGATCGTTCACCGTGCCGTGGACAGCCATCGAGCCGATGTCGCCGCCCGGGAAAAAAATCGGGCGCACGACGTAGGAATCCGTGGTGAACGCGAGTTTTTTACCGGTCCATTCCACCACCGCCGAATCATGCCGGGTTTCGAGCAGCGGATTGCGGAAAGCGGCTAGGAACATCCGGCTGATGAGCTGGTGCATCAGTTTGCCGCCCCCGCCGTGCGCCATCAGGACGTGCGGATATTGCGAGATCGGAACCGGACAGACCGGTGCGAAATTTTCGATGGGAATCTGACTCATGTGGTTTTGACGGCTGCTGCGGGTGTTTGCCGCCGGTAACGGTAATACGCCGCACAAGTACCTTCGGATGACACCATCGTCGCGCCGAGCGGGTGTTCCGGTGTGCATTTCGTGCCGAAGGCTGGGCATTCGTGCGGTTTGATTTGTCCCTGCAAAACCAGGCCGCTCAGACATTCGGTCGGCTCTTCCACGTGATGATCGACCAGGTTGAATTTCTTTTCAGCGTCGAATGCGACATAGGCGTCGTTCAAACCAAGCCCGCTCTGCGGAATTTCACCCACCCCGCGCCATTTGCGGGGCACGACCTTGAAAACCTGGTGGATGAGTTCCTGCGCCGGCTGGTTGCCTTCGCGGCGCACGGCGCGGGCGTATTGGTTTTCAACCTCGGCGCGGCCGGATTCCAGTTGCTGCACCACCATCAGCACGCCCTGTAAAATATCCAGCGGCTCGAAACCGGTGACGACAATCGGCACGTGATATTTCGCCGCCAGGGGCGGGTATTCCCAGTAGCCCATCACCGTGCAGACGTGCCCGGCGGCGAGAAAACCCTGCACCTTGCAGTTCGGTGACGACATCAGCGCTTCAATCGCCGGCGGCACGAGCACGTGCGAAATGAGCATGGAAAAATTTTCCAATCCCTTGTGCGCGGCCTGGTAAATGGCCATCGCCGTTGCTGGCGCGGTGGTTTCAAAACCGACGCCGAAGAAAACAACTTCCTTTGCCGGATTTTGTTCCGCGAGTCTTACCGCATCGAGCGGCGAATAAACAATGCGCACGTCCCCGCCTTTGGCTTTGACCGAAAGCAGATCGGTCGTGCTGCCGGGCACGCGCAACATGTCGCCGAACGACGCGAAAATGACATTGGGTCGCGCCGCGATTTCGAGCGCCTTGTCTATCATTTCCAGCGGCGTCACGCAGACCGGACAACCCGGCCCGTGAATCAGCGTGATGAATTTGGGCAGCAATTCATCAATGCCGAACTTGACGATGGCGTGCGTCTGGCCGCCGCAGACCTCCATGATGTTCCACGGCTTGGTCGTGAGGCGGTGAATCTCCCGCGCCAATTGCTGCGCGCGTTCGCCGTCACGGTATTCGTCGAGGTATTTCATGTTTTACCTGGTGGGGCGAGGCTACTGACGAGCCGTCCCCGCTTCGCTTCGCCGCGCCGAGGTCGGCTCGCGAGGACGCTCGCCCCACCGGTTCAAATTGTCAGCCGCTTTGCGCCGGCGGGACACCTGCGCCACCTGCCCCCAGCACACCGAGTTCCTCCATCTCTTTCAAATACTCGAAAACCTTGTGCGCCTCGTCCTCGTCCACCCGGCTGAGGGCGAAGCCGACGTGGACGATGACATAATCGCCGACTTTCGCCTCGGGCACGTAGGCGAGGCAGGCTTCCTTGAGGATGCCGCCGAAATTGACCTTGCCCATACGCGATAACGGGTCATCGCCGCTGATGCTTTCAATTTTTCCTGGAATCGCCAGACACATGGTCTTTCACTCTACTCCTTCCGCCGCAAGGCGGCAACGACTTGTCCCAATGCAATCCCGCCGTCGTTCGGCGGCACGCGCTGATGCCAATAAGGTCGAAAGCCCTCCGCCTGCAAACGCCGCACGGTACGCTCCGTCAAATAACGATTCTGAAAACAACCGCCCGAAAGCACCACGCGATTTTGGCCGGCACGTTTGGCGACAGCAACAATGCTTTCCGCCAATGCGTTATGGAACTTCGCGGAAATGATACCCACGCTCACACCTTGCTGAACGTCCGCGAGAATCGCTTCCACCATTGGGGACCAGTCGAGAACATATAAAGGTAGCGCAGGCGTCCCGCCTGCATGGGATGCGGGGATTTTGTTGCGATCCATGTCGCGGAGGGTGGATATGGCAGGCGGGACGCCTGCGCTACTTTGCAACGCTGATTCGACAAGCTGTAATTCATAAGCCTCGTCGGTTTCAATGCCATCGAGGGCAAACTCCAGTTCCATCGCGGCCTGACCCTCGAAGCGGATTTGCTGCCGGAGATTGATGAGCGAGGCAACGGCGTCAAACAGCCGGCCCATGCTCGTCGTCACCGGCGAATTCAATTTTTTCGCCAGCATCGTTTTCAATGTGGCCAGTTCCGCCGATGAAAAAGCGGCGACCGGCGCCAGTTTTTTTTGTTCGAAAACCTTGTCATCGGAAATTTCATGGAGCAATCCAAGCGCGGTGCGGCGGGGTTCTTTGACCGCCTTGTCGCCGCCCGGCAAAGGGAACGGGCGCAAATGCGCGATACGCTCGGCGCTTTCGTCGGTAACGAGGAAAAATTCGCCGCCCCAAACCGTTCCATCCGTGCCGTAACCAGTGCCGTCCCAGGAAACACCAAGCACCGGGGGTGTAATTTCGTTTTCCGCCATGCAGGACAGGACGTGGGCGATGTGATGTTGGACTTGGATGATTTTCGGAACGCCGGGCACCGTCCCGGCAAGTTTTGGTTTGCTCGATTCGTGCCGGGACGGTGCCCGGCGCTCCAATGCAAATTTCGTCGAGAGATAATCCGGGTGCAGGTCGGCGGCGATGATTTGCGGCACGGCCTCGTAAAGTTTTTGGAAATCGGCAATGACACGGCGGAAGGCGGTATGCGCTTGTTCGGTTTCCAAATCACCGATGTGCTGGCTGATGAAAACCTGGTTGCCGACCAATAGCGCGACCGCGTTTTTCAGATGTGCGCCAACGGCCAGCACAATTTTCGGAGGGCGGAGCTCCGCAACGCCCTGATTTTGTTTCTGTAGATTTTTGGGACTCGCGGAGCTCGTCCCTCCGATGGTGATGGGCAGGGGCGCGTAGCCACGGGCGCGGCGCAGTACCAGCTCGCGATCCAACATCACGCGCACAATCGAGTCGTCCACGTGCCGCACAATGGGGCGGTTATGGACAAGAAAAACATCGGCGATGCCGCCCAGCCGCTCCCGGGCCTCGTGTTCATCGGTGCAGATCGGTTCGTCACTGAGGTTACCGCTCGTGGCGACGACGGGGAAGCCGAGCTCGGCCATCAGCAAATGATGCAACGGCGTGTAAGACAGCATGACGCCGAGATTGGGATTGCCGGGAGCGATGTGACAGGAAAGTGAGGATGGAGGATTGAGGATGGAGGATTGAATACGCCGCAATAGGACGATCGGTGATTCAGGCGAGCGCAGCAGCCGTTCTTCCAACGGCGAGACTTCACATTCAGCCTTCACGCTTGCGAGCGATGGAAACATGAGCGCGAAGGGTTTTTCTTCGCGCTGTTTTCGTTCGCGTAAAAGTTGAACCGTTTTGTCGTTGCGCGCGTCCGCCATCAAATGAAATCCGCCCAGCCCTTTGACCGCGACAATTATCCCTTCACGAATCGCTTGGGCGGCGGCAAGGAGGGCGTCGTCGCTTGTAGGACAGGCGTCGCGCCTGTCTCCATCTTTTTTTGAGTTAGAGACAGGCAAGATGCCTGTCCCACTTTGCCACAATTCCAACCGCGGGCCGCAAACCGGGCACGCATTCGGCTGGGCGTGGAAGCGGCGGCTGTGCGGTTCGTCGTATTCGGCCCGGCATTCCGGGCACATCGTGAACGCTTTCATCGAAGTGTTCGCGCGGTCGTAGGGCAGGGACTCGATGATGCTGAAGCGCGGGCCACAGTTGGTGCAGTTGGTGAACGGATAGCGGTAGCGGCGATTCCGGGGATCGAAAATTTCGCGCAGACAATCCGGACAGGTCGCGATGTCCGGCAACACGAGTGCGGTTTTATCGCCGCCGGTTTCGCTGGGACGGATTTCAAATTTATCGAAACCCACCGCATCAAGCCACGAGGCTTCAAGGCTTTGAATGAAACTGCGCGGCGGCTTTTCGGCTTCGAGCCGGAGCAGAAATTTTTCCAGTTCCAACGCCGGGCCTTCGACTTCAATGAAGACGCCCTGCGGAGAATTGTTGACCCAGCCGGCCAACCTGAGTCCGGTGGCGAGGCGGAAGACAAACGGACGGAAACCAACCCCCTGCACCGCGCCGCGAACGGTGAGTTTCAGGCGTGTGCGTTGGCTGCCTGGTCCGGCTTTGTTCACGCGGGTATTTTGTCCGAAGCGGCTGCAAATTAAAAGCGGAAGCGGCAGGCAACCGGGACCGGGTTTCACGCAAAGACGCAAAGGCGCAAAGGCAGACAGGAGAGGAAATGGCTGCCGGCCGATTCCGATTTTGCGGGTGATTGTCTGGCAAATTCAATCGTGCGAATTTTCAAAGAGACGGCGAGTGTTTCCCCATCTCCGCCAACGGAGTTGGGGGAGAGGGCCGGGGTGAGGTGGTGCGTGAATTAAAACCAATCCCTCCCTCGTCGGGTGATAAAACCGCCTCCGCCAAAATCAGTTTGGGATGGACGACTTGGGCAAACGGCGTTTGAATTCCCGATGTAAAGGCAAAGCCATGAAAACACAAATTTGTCTTCTTGGAATTTTCGCGGTTGCGACGTTAGCGATAGCAGCACCGCACGCTTGGGTTTTGAAAACAGGCGAAACGGTGACTGGTGATTATGTTTCTTCTGGCACAACCAAGCTCGTAGTCAAATCCGAAGGCACAAATTGTTTTCTTAATATCTCAGACCTTTCCACTAACGAATTGCCTTACCTTGCTCGAATGCAATTCGCACAACATCAGGCACAGCTGGATGCGGAAGCAAAAAAATTAGCCGAGCAAGGCTATATTGAGGTAAATGCGCAATTGCTAGAAAACTTTCCAGAAAAAGTTAACTTCAAAAAAGCGTGGTTTGACTGCACTTTCGTGAGATTTACACCATATACGGCGGCTGGAGATACAGCCCCGGATGTCATGCTTGTCTTGGAGGTAGATGATAAAGATGGGAACATTTACACTCACTGCGAAGCCTACAAATATTTATCTGATGATAATTATGCGACTTCTCGCCCGAATCCAGTCGCCCGAGCGCTGTCTAATCTAAAGCGCGGCGATAAGATCAGACTGATTGGCATAGCTCATAACCCCGGTACAGGATACCACGAATTTGATATTCAAAACTTTGAAATGATTGAAACGGCAGCGGAGAAAAAAGCCAGAGAAGATACCGGCGCCAATTAGCCGGTGCGACGCGATGAAGCCTACGACAAACGTAGCGGGCGACAGTTTGGAACGGCAAGTTGTAGACTGGGGTGTGAGCAGACCGCATGAGGAAGAAACGGGTGAGCTTGCGTGTGTTTGGCTCAAATTCGCGCGGCCTTCATCACCCCAAGGGATTTCAAAGAAACAAATCATCCGCGCGGTTCAATGGTATCGTGGCGACATCGGAACACCCATTGGCTCATCAATTCTGGTATTCGATGAATTGCGTCGCGGGCTATGGACTAAAGTTAGGTATGTTGACCCAGCGGAAGTTTTGCGCCGGTGGAAAGTCATGTCCGAACCGATCCAACAGGTAATGAATATACTTGCGCGCGGCAAAAAAGTATTTTGTCAAGTGCTCGTTGGGAGCGGTGAATGCACTGCTGAAAATGTAGATGAAGTTTTCTGGTTTGCTTTTCTACCACCCGAAGTTGCGGCCTTTCAAAACGAAGCTGATAGAACGAAGTGTGTGGCAAATGTGGTGCTTGATCTTGTTGAGCGTAGGCGTCAGGAAGAGTTGGAAAAGCTAAAAGCGGAAGCGAACGCACGGCATGAAGCCGAGTTAAAAAAATTTCCTGCTCGCCTGCCACACGAGCCGCAAGATTTTGACCATTACAAAAATCGCGCGGATGTTCTCTGGCAACTTCTCCGAAAAGACTGGCCACAATTTTTTGAAGCGCACGACAAGTTGAATCTGGCGAAAACTGAATTGGAAAAGATTGAATGTCAGAAGGGTGTTTGGCTTGCTTACATTGCAGACCACAAAGCCATTTACGGAAATTTTCCCGAAGTCAAAGAAGACGAAGCCGCGGGGCTTTGGCGCAATGACGATTTCCACCGTTTGATGAGCGATGTCTTGAGCGCGCCCCGAAGTCACGACAAAAGGAGCTGGCAACTTGCAAATGGCTGGGTAGAAAAAAACTACTACCGCATGAATGAAGCGGAACTTGAAGAGGCATTTGGACGGGATTGGAATTACCCGCTCCACCTTCACAAAGGCAACACGCTTGCCAAGCATGCCCGCAAAATCGGACTCCGATTTGCGTTGAGACCCGGACGGCCAGAAAAGCCAAACTTGCTTCCGCCTGGATAATTCGGACGGTTTTCGAAATCGCATCCGCGATAAATTCTTTATCCCAATCGTGCGCTACAACTAGCGCATGATTGATTTAATACACAACACGACACCGGTGCATGAAATTCGGTTGCCGAAAGTGGGGCAATTGTTCTTGGCGATACAAACTTCGCCTAAAGTGCTAAGGAGAAAACAAGGTCATCCATTACGCAAACGTCGGCGCGCAGAAAAAATTGCTCCGGGTTGCCCGCTTTGAAAGATTTTCACGGTACGGTGTATTTGGGCTGCGCAGCAACGCAGCCCTACCATTATTTGATGACGCGGTGCAGTCGGCACAGCAAACGGCAGTGTTTTTTTTGCGTCTTCGCGCCTTTGCGCCTTTGCGTGAAAATTTCTTTAATGGCGGTCACGACCCGGAATTCATTTGTCAGTCCGCAACCGGCGATATACCTTGAGCGTGTGGAACCCGGCTCTGGCAGGCTGCCCGGCCGGTTTGTTGTTTTCGGCAAACCATGCACGAATTATCCATCATGCAAAGCGCTTTGGATCAGGTACTCGAAAAGGCCCGGCAGGCCGGGGCCAGCCGGGTGCATGCCATCCGCCTGCGCATCGGCGCCCTGAGCGGGGTGGTGCCCGACGCGCTGCAATTCGCCTTCGAGGCCCTCGCCGACGGCACGCCGGCGCAAGGCGCCCAATTGCTCATCGAAGATGTCCCGGCGCGGTTCTGGTGCGCCGCGTGTGCCCGTGAATTTGCGGCGGCCCGGATGTTCGCCGAATGTCCCGATTGCCATCGTCCCAGCGCGGAACTCCGCGCGGGACGCGAAATGGAACTCACTTCATTGGAGGTTGACTGATGTGCCAGGAATGTGGATGCGGATTGCCCGGTGAAAATTTGGTGGGCATCAGCGCCCATCACCACGACCATGATCATGACCACGGTCACGGTCATGGCCATCATCACGACCACGACCACCCGCATTCCCACACTCATTCACACGGAGACGCTACGGGCCAGCATCGGGTCCTGGAGGTGCGCCAGGCGATTCTGGAAAAGAACGACCGGCTGGCGGAGCGCAACCGCGGCTTTTTCCATGCGCGCGGCCTGCTGGTGCTGAACGTTCTTTCCTCGCCCGGTTCGGGCAAGACCACCTTCATCCGCGAAACGGTTCGCTTGCTGGGAAAACGCCTGAAGGCCGGTGTCATCGTCGGCGACCTGGCCACCGACAACGACGCGCAGCGCCTCCGCGAATCGGGCGCGCCGGTGGTGCAGATTACCACGGGCACCGTATGCCATCTCGAAGCGGAGATGGTGGCGCACGCCTTGAAGCAACTGGATCTGAAAGGCCTCGATCTCCTCATCATTGAGAACGTCGGCAACCTTGTCTGCCCCGCCTCATACGATTTGGGCGAAGATTTGCGGGTCGTCTTGTTGTCCGTCACCGAGGGCGAGGACAAGCCGTTGAAATATCCGCCCATATTCCAGTCGGCGGGCGTGGTGGTGGTCAGCAAGATGGACCTCGCAATGGCCTGCGATTACAACCGGGAGGCGGCCATGGCCAGCCTCCGGCGCCTGGCTCCCAAGGCACAGGTGTTCGAGACCTCCGCCAAAACCGGCCAAGGCATGGACGCCTGGTGCGAGTTTTTGGTCCAGCAGCACAAGGCCATAAAGGCGCGCGATCCCCTGAGGGCTTAGCCGTATCTATTCAATTAAACCACGGATAGATAAACACGGATGGACACAGATTAAGACAAGGCAAAAGGTCTTCTCCCTCTCCTCCCCAAAAGGAGGAGAGGGTTGGGGTGAGGAGGCCGTTTTAATCAGCCGCCCCTCACCCCGGCCCTCTCCCCGTTCGTTCCTCACGGGGCGAGGGAGAATTTTTCACCGCGATTCCGTGTTTGATTTTATCCGTGTTCATCTGTGTCCATCCGTGGTTAAAAGATTTTTCTACTGCATGGATACGGCTTGGCAGTTTTTTCTTTTCGTCCGGCTGATTCTTTACTTAAGGCGGGTCACTGACAAAGAATGTTGCCTAATTGCCAAATAGCGCAAAGCCAACCTGAATGGGGACGGTAAGTTCTATTCCAACGGGGAATTTGGTAAAGATTTTAGCGCAATGAAACTCGTGCCGGTCACGAGCAAACGCCCGAAATACGCGAAATATTCTTAACATTTGACAACGGTTGTGACGCTCATTCTGACATTGATTCTGGTTCCGCTGGCCGCCGGCCTGGTGCTGTTGTGCCTGAAGCCCGACTTGCCCCGGAAAATCCTGGTGTCCGGCGTGACGCTGGCGGTCTGCTGCGGTTCCGTGGCCCTGGCCACTCTGCCAACCCCGGTTGATTTGTCGGGACTTCCACTGAATCCCCATTGGATCAACCTGGGCATGCAGCTCGTTGAGATCGGGATGAGCCTTTACATCATTTACGTCGGTGTGCGCGCGAAACGCCCGCTGATCGTGGCACTGGCGCTGGCCCAGGCGTGGCTGATGGTTTGGTTCGAGTTGACGCAGGGTGTGCATCTGGAGGTGGTGCAAAATTTGTTCGTGGACAAACTCTCCGTGATCATGGCCTTGATCAACGGCATTGTGGGCGGCGGCATCTGCATTTACGCGCTGGGCTACATGCGCGAATACCACGAAGTGGCGCATCGTGACGTCGCGGACCGGCGTCCGCTCTTCTTCGCGCTGCTGTTCATCTTCATGGGCGCGATGTTCGGCCTCATTTTCGCCAACAACCTGGTGTGGCTGTTCCTCTTTTGGGAAATCACCACGCTCTGCTCATTCCTGCTGATCGGCTACACGCGGACCGACGAGGCGAAGCGCAACGCGCTGCGGGCGCTGGTGATGAACCTGGCCGGCGGACTCGCCTTCGCGGTGGCCATCGTGTGGTTTCACCGGCAGAGTGGCAGCATCGAACTGCAGAAACTCATCGCAGCCAAACAATCCCTCGTGCTCCTGCCCGCGGCGCTGCTGTGCTTCGCGGGCATCACGAAATCAGCCCAGCTTCCGTTTTCGAGCTGGTTGCTGGGCGCGATGGTGGCGCCCACCCCGGTGTCTGCACTGTTGCATTCCAGCACCATGGTAAAGGCGGGCGTCTATCTCGTTCTGCGCATGGCGCCGTCGGTCGCGGGCACAAAAGTCGGCATGATGGTGGCACTGGTCGGCGCCGTCACTTTTGTCGTCGGCTCCTTGGCTGCCATCACCACCAGCGAGGCCAAACGGGTCCTGGCCTGGTCCACCGTCGCCAACCTCGGCCTGATCGTGCTCTGCGGCGGCATCGGAACTTACGAGGCGGTCTGGGCGGGCATTCTGTTGATCATCTTTCATGCGGTGGCCAAGTGCCTGTTGTTCCTGTGCGTGGGCGTGGTGGAGCACAAGTTGCACAGCCGGAACATTGAAGACATGTCCGGGCTGGTCGTGCGCATGCCGCGCGTGGCGATAATGATGCAGATCGGCATGGCCGGCATGTTCTTGGCGCCGTTCGGCATGTTGATCAGCAAATGGGCGGTGCTCAAGGCCGTCGTGGACGCCTATCCCTCGCTGTCGGTCTTCATCGCCTTTGGCAGCGCGGCCACGCTGTTCTTCTGGGTCAAATGGATGGGCAAACTCGTGGAAGTCGTCGGAACGGGCGAGCGGATCAGGAAGGAACTGGTTCTGGGCGAGGCCATTGCGCTCTACGGCTTGTCGGCGGCAACAGCTTTGGCTTGTCTTTTGTTCCCGCTCATTTCCACCTACTTCATCGCCCCCTATGTCGCGGAGGTGTATTTCCACTCCGCAGCCCTGCCGACTGGCGACATTATTGGCAAGGGCAACACCATCATCATGATGATCATGATGGCGATGGTCATGCTGTTCCCGATCACCTTCTTCAACTACGGGCGCGGCGTGCGGGTGACGGATGCCTACCTCGGTGGCGCGAACCTGCACAGCAGCACGCGCTTCCTCGGCTCGGCCAGCGCGGTGGAAAACGTGACGATGCACAATTACTATTTGCGCAGTTTGTTCGATGAAACCTGGCTTTCACGCTGGGGCGTGATGGGCAGCACGGCGCTGCTGGCGGTGATGTTCCTGATGGCATTTTTATGAACCCCTGGATTCGTTTGCTCATTTATCTGGTGGCGGCGCCCGTTGTCGGCGGTTTGCTGGCGGGGTGGGACCGCCGGATTTCGGCGCGGATGCAATCGCGCCAGGGTCCGCCGATTTTTCAGCCGTTCTACGACGTGCTGAAACTCTGTCAAAAGGAGAATGTCGTCGTCCGCCGCTCGCAGAACTACTACATCTTTTTCTTTCTCCTGCTGGCGATCTTCACCGGCGGGCTTTTCTTTGGCGGCGCGGATTTGCTGCTGGTGATTTTCGCGCTGACGCTCGCGGCCATCTTTTTCGTGCTCGGTGCGTACAAGGCCAGTTCGCCTTACAGCTTCATCGGTGCGGAACGCGAGTTGATCCAGATGATGGCCTATGAACCGATGGTGTTGCTGACGGCCATCGGGATGTACATGGTCACCAAAAGCTTTGCCGTGAATGAAATTGCCAGCCATCCCACGCTGCTCGTGCTGATGCTGCCGGGGATTTTCCTTGGCTTCCTCTACACGCTGGAAATCAAGTTCCGCAAATCGCCGTTCGATCTGTCCTGCTCGCATCATGCCCACCAGGAACTGGTGCGCGGCATCACCACCGAGTTCTCCGGCCGCACGCTGGCGATGATCGAGATTGCGCACTGGTATGAAAGCGTCTTCCTGCTGGGCTGGGTTTATTTGTTCTTCGGGTCCTTGCCGGTCCTGGGTGTCGCCGTGTCGCTGCTGGTGTTTGTGTTCATCATTCTGGTGGACAACGTTTTTGCCCGGCTCAAGTGGCAAACGGCGCTGAAGAGCGCCTGGCTGGTCGCGGCGGTGCTGGGCTTTGGCAACATCCTTGTGCTCTCGCTTTTATCCTCGAAACCGGCAATTCCCGCCGCCCCGGCTGCCAGTGCCGTCACAAAACCCGCCGCCAGCAGGACGGTTCCTGCCGCCGCCACGACGCCAGCCTTGAACAACGCCAACGTAATTGCCCGGAGGAATTGAATCATGTCCAGCTTTTCAAAATCACCCTGGATCATCCATTATGACGCTTCGAGTTGCAACGGCTGCGACATCGAAACGCTCGCCTGCCTGACGCCGGGCTTTGATGTCGAGCGCCTGGGCGTGATCAACACCGGCAATCCGAAGCACGCGGACATTTTCCTGGTGACCGGCGCGGTCAACGAACAGAGCAAGGCCGTCATTTGCAACATCTATCACCAGTTGCCGGAACCGAAGGTGGTGGTGGCGGTCGGTGCCTGCGCGGCCAGCGGCGGAATTTTCAGCGAGTGCTACAACATCTCCGGCGGCGTGGACAGCGTCATTCCGGTGGACGTGTACGTGCCGGGTTGCGCGGCGCGGCCCGAGGCGATCATTGACGGGGTCGTCCAGGCGCTCGGCGTCCTGGAGAAAAAGCAGAAGGAGATGACCTCCCTCGCCAACAGCCTCGACCAGGCGCTTTACCTGCGCGCGAAGAAAAGCGACGCGCCGGAAATCCTCGCGCTGCAAAAGACCGCCTACCAGAGCGAGGCGGAAATCTACGGCGACAACAGCCTGCCGGCCCTGCAGCAGACGCTCGAAGAACTTCAGAAGGACTTCGAACGTCCGGAGCAGGTCTTTATCAAGACCGTCGTCAACGGCAAGATCATCGGTTCCATGCGCGGCTATGCCTTGAACGACAGTGCCTATCTGAGCCGGGTGCTGGTTCATCCTTACTTCCGCGGCCGCGGCATCGGTCGCCGGCTGGTGGAGGAAACCGAAAAGGCCTTTCCGAACGCGAAACGCTTTGAAGTCAAAACCGGCCACAAGAGCGAACGGAACCTGTTCCAGTTTCGCCATCACGGCTATCAGGAGTTCAAGACCGAGCCGTTCACGCCCGCCATCACGTGGGTCTATCTGCAAAAGGAACGTAAATGAGCCAGGAACAAATCGAGCTGATCACGATTGACGCGCTGCTGGAAAAAGTCCGGACTAAAAAGGACCAGGGCTGCCGGCTGGTGCAAATCAGCGCCACGCAACTGCCCGGCTCGATCGAACTGACCTACAGCTTCGATCTTAACAGCCAGCTTTCCAACCTGCGCCTGTCGCTGCCCGGCGAAGAGCCACATTTGCCGAGCATCAGTTCCATCTATCTCTGTGCCATTCTTTACGAAAACGAAATCCACGACCTGTTCGGCGTGCAGGTGGCCGGCATCGCGATTGATTTCAAAGGCAACTTTTACAAGACGGCAATCAAGTTCCCGTTCGCCACCGCCAAGCTTCCCTGCGCCAGCAGTGCGGCGTCCCCGACTACCGGCGCGGCGTCCTGCGCCACGGCTCCCGCCGCCAACCCGGAGGCAACCAAATAGATTTTTATGGCACGTACTGTCATTCCCTTCGGCCCGCAGCACCCGGTGTTGCCGGAGCCGGTCCACCTCGATCTTGTCGTCGAGGACGAGAAAGTCATCGAGGCGCGGCCTTCCATCGGTTTCATCCATCGCGGGCTGGAAAAGCTGGCGGAGACGAAGGACTACGTCGAATTCGTCTATGTCGCCGAACGCATCTGCGGCATCTGCAGTTTCATCCACGGGCAGACCTATTGCCAGGGGGTCGAGACGCTTATGAACATCCCGGTGCCGCCCCGCGCGCTGTATTTGCGGACGGTCTGGGGTGAATTCTCGCGCCTCCACAGCCATCTGCTCTGGCTGGGGTTGATGGCCGACGGCATGGGCTTTGAAAGCCTGTTCATGCACTCGTGGCGCGTGCGCGAAAAGGTGCTCAACATCATCGAAGCCACCACCGGGGGCCGCGTCATTTTCGGCTCCTGCAAAATCGGCGGCGTGCGGCGTGACATCAACGCCGACACCATCAAAACCATTTTAAAAGACCTGGACGAAATCGAGAAGGACGTGCGAAGCATCACCAGCGTGTTTATCAACGACCATTCGGTGAAAGCGCGGCTTTGCGGCATCGGCGTGCTTTCGAAACAGGAGGCGTATGACCTCGGCTGCGTCGGGCCGATGCTCCGGGCCAGCGGCGTGGCGCAAGACATGCGCCGGCTCGGTTACGCCGCGTTCAAGGACATCCAGGTGGAACCGGTCACGCGCACCGAAGGCGATTCCTATGCCCGTTGTGCCGTCCGGTGCGAGGAACTTTTTCAGTCGGTCAACATCATCCGGCAGGCGTTCGCGAAAATTCCCGATGGCGAGATCGCCGTGAAAGTCACCGGCAATCCCAACGGCGAGACCATCACACGCACCGAGCAGCCGCGCGGCGAGGTGGTTTACCATTTGAAAGCCAACGGCACCAAGAACCTGCAGCGGTTCCGGGTGCGCACCCCGACCTTTGCCAACCTGCCGGCCATGTTGAAGGTGCTGCCGGGCTGCGACCTGGCCGACGTGCCGATGATTGTGCTCACGATTGATCCCTGCATCAGTTGCACGGAAAGGTGATATGGGTTATTTCGAAATGTCCAAGCTGGCCCTGAAGTGGGCGCTCACGAAGCCGCCGACCACCCGCTATCCCTTCGAGCCGCGCAATCCGCTGGCCGGTTCGCGCGGCCGGCTGATCTTCACGAAGGACAGCTGCGTCTATTGCACCGTCTGCGCGAAGAAATGCCCGACCGGCGCGCTGATGGTGAACCGCGCGCAGAAGAAGTGGGCCATTGACCGCCTGTGCTGCATTTCCTGCGGCTATTGCGTCGAAGTCTGTCCCAAGAAATCGCTGGCCCTGACGACCGATCACTGCGCGCCCACCGTGACGCGCGACTGCGAAATTTACTGAGTCCATTCAAGCCGGAGGCGGAACATGAATCCCAGCACAACGCCCGCTCAGAAAGCAAAGTACGCCTGAAGTGAAATTGACCGCGCGGAGCCGCCGCCGCCATTGATTCTTGCCTTGCCGCCCGGCGCGGTCAGTGGTCATTCCCCATTGATCGTTACCGAATCTCAGGTCGGTTTTTTTTCACACCGGCTCGGGTAGGGCCGCGCTGCTGCGCGGCCATCATGCCTGGCGGCGCAGCAACGCCGCCCTACCGTGATTTCACCAATTTCGGCTTTCGTTTCACGCATCACGCATCACGTGCTTGCCGCGCCGAAGTCCCGCAATGCGGGACGAAGGCGGGTCACCTGCCCCGGGTTATCCCAGCAGATTATGCACTTCCTTCAGCTTCGCCACGATGTTGATGTCAGCCTGGCAGGCGGGCATGCAGTCGCCGCAGGCAATGCAGGCCGTGCCATCCTTGGTCAGTGTTTTGTATTCAGCCCGCGCCCGTGAAAGGTCGTGGTAGTCGAGGGCATAGCGTTCGTAGCGCAGGATGTCGGCAATCGCGATATGTTCCGGGCAATGGGAGACGCAGTCGGCGCAGAGCAGGCAGGTCAACCCCTTGTTGTAAGCCGCCAGCAGACCGAGGGTCTGCCGGTCGCTGGAGCTCATGGCGCTCTGGCGTGCCGCACCGAAGTTTTCCTGCAACTGGTCGAAGCTGCTCGTGGCGATGATGGCCGCCGTGAGGTTGGGGTTGGACATCAGCCATTTGACCATCGCCGCGCCGGGCGTGCTGCCGCTGAAGCGCGGTTCGGCCAGCATGGTCTGGAACTTTTTGTCCGTGGCCGCCCGTCCCACTCCGCCCATGGTTTTCATGGCGATGGTGCCGAAATCCTTCTTTTTGGCCAGCGCCAGCACATCCTCCAGTTCCTTCTTGTCGCCGTAGGTGTAGAAAAACTGGGCGGCTTCGTAGGGCGAATGGTCAATGAGCCAGGTGACGATGTCGTAGGCCATGTCGCCGCCGATGCTGTTGTAATGATGCTGGGAAATGGCGAGGTGCTTGACCAGTCCTTCCTTTTTCAGCCGCTCGTAGGCCCGGACCATTCCTAGGTCCGTCTTCGCCTCATCCACCGAATGGTATCCAAAGTGGAACTTGAACACGTCGTAATACCCCGCGCCCGAGTGCGCGACAGCTTGTTTTACAAATTGATAATGCTGTTCCTCGTCAATGTGGCCCTTCATGTGGTCGCCGCCGACGCGGTCCACAGTGATTTCCAGATAATAGGACTCGCGCGGCTGGCTCTTGATCGCTTCGGGCATGGTTTCGGAGGTCCAGCGATGGGCCTTGTGCCAGTAGTTCACCCCGGACTTGACCGCCAGTGGGATCAAGGCGGGACTCCAGTCGTGCGCCCCCACCAGCGTGCTGATCTCCAGTCCGGTCCGCCCGTAACGACGGCGCGGCAGCAGACCCGTGGTGTCCGCGGCGGAAACGGTCAACGTTCCCAGGCCGGAGAGTGCCATGGCCGTTGCACCCGTTGCTCCAACCCGGATGAAATCCCTCCGGGTCAATCCTTTTGTCTCTTGGCTGTCGTCATTCATAATGATGTGCTCCTCACCAGGGTCCAAAAGTTGAGCCACGTCGGACGTGTAATGTCAATCCCGACTTGTCGGGTGGCATCCCCTCGCAGTTGAAGTTTGGGCCTCTCCCGCACTGCGGGATCCGCCCTCCGAAATATACGTTTTCATTCCGCCCACTCACCGGTTTGCAGGTAGCGTTTGAGCTTTTCCTTGAGCGTTTCGCGACCGCGATGGATGAGCGATTTCGTGGCCGAAAGCGAGCAGTCCAGGATGTCGGCGATTTCCTCGTAGCTCAAATCCTCCTGCCGGCAGAGCAAAATGGCGCTGCGCTGGTTTTCGGGCAGCCCGGCCAGCGCTTCCTCGATTTTCTGGGCCAGTTCCCCGTGCAACAGTTTTTCCGGCGGGGCCATCTGCGATTTGTCCTCGTATTGCCGTTGTGGCTGGTCTTCATTTTCGGCGTGGGTTTCCTCGATGGATTCGGCGGGATGGCGCGCACGGCGGCGGAGTTCGTTCAGGCACAGGTTGCGTGCGATGGTGAACAGCCAGGTGGAAAATTTCGCCGTCCGCTGGTAGCGGCTGCGGGATTTATACACCTGCAGAAAAACGTTTTGCGCCAGGTCCTCGGCTTCGGTCTCGTCGCGCAGCGAGCGGTAGACGAAATTCATCACCGGCTGCTTGTATTTTTCCACCAGTTCGGCAAACGCCGCCCGGTCGGCGCGTTTGACGCGCAGCATCAGGACGGCATCGGGATCGGGTTGAACCGGCATCGCGGGCAAAGTGTAGCAGACGCCGCGCGGACGAAAAGGTTTCGCTGGCCCAAACCATAACGGGACATTGGAGTAATGGAGTGATGGAGAAATGGTTTTTCCCAATACTCCAATACTCCAGCACTCCAACCGTCACGGCATTTCTTGCGTTAAAATCGTTTTCTCCGCAATTTGTACACCCGTGCAGGATTTGATCAAAAAAATTGAAGCCGACGCCAGGGCGCGTCTGCCGTCGCCGCCGAACAGCAACCCGGCGGAAAGGCTCTCGCGCTACAAAGGCTTTCTCAAGGTCGAGACGCACCGGCTCAAACTGCAGCATCGTGCCGGCGTGGGCGGGCGCGAAATCTGCCAGGCGCGCGCGGCCATCCTTGACGCGCTGTTGCGGCATCTTTGGGCGGAGGCGAAAAACAGCCTGTCGGCGCAGGCGCAAAAGGAGTTTCCGCCGCTCGCGCTCGTCGCCATCGGCGGTTACGGCCGCGCGGAATTGAACCCGCACAGCGACATTGATTTCATGTTTTTGCACGACGGCCAGGTCGCGGCAAACAAGCCGCTGCCGCATTTGTCCAAACTGATTGATGGTGTGCTGTATCCGCTGTGGGACACCGGCCTGAAGGTCGGTCACTCGGTGCGGAGCATTGACGATTGCGTCAAAGTCGCCAACACCGACATGCAATCGAAAACCTCGCTCATCGAATCGCGGTTGATTGCGGGCAGCGAGGCGTTGTTCAAAAAATTTGAAAAGGCGCTCGTGGCCAGGTGTGTTGACGGTTATGAGGGAAAATACATTGCCGCGCGGCTCGAAGACCAGACGGGGCGTCACGGCAAGTTCGGCAACTCGGCCTGCATGCAGGAACCGAACATCAAAAATGGCTGCGGCGGTCTGCGCGATTTCCAAAATGTGCTGTGGATGGCGTTTTTCAAATATCGTTCGCGCTCGTTGAAGGAATTGCAGGAACGCGAGTTCGTCGCCGAAGCCGAGCGCAAGCAGCTTGAAGCCGCCTACGACTTTCTGCTGCGCGTGCGGACGGAATTGCACTACCACGTCAACCGCCCGCTCGACGCGCTGGGCAAAAATTTGCAGCCCGCCGTTGCGCTCGGCCTCGGCTACGGCGAGCGGTCGCCCAGCCTGCGCATCGAAAAATTCATGCGCGATCTCTACACGCACATGCGGAATATTTTTCTCATCACGCGCACGCTGGAACAGCGCATGGCCCTGCTCGCGCCGTCGCCGAACCGGCTGGCCTCGCTGCGCGCCTGGCTGCCCAAACGGGGCCGGCCGTTGGAGCCGGTGGATGGTTTTTTGTTCGGGGACGGCGAAATCCGCGCTGCGTCCAACCGCATTTTCCGCGACCAGCCGCGCCGTTTGATGCGCGTGTTCCTCCACGCGCAACAACACCGGTTGCAGTTGCATCCCGACCTCGCGCAACTCATCCGGAACCAGCTTTCGCTGGTGGATCGCGATTTTTTGAACGACGAGCGCGTGCGCGAGACGTTTCTGACCATTCTCGAACGCCGCGGCAGCGTCGCGCCGGTGCTGCGCGCCATGCATGAGGTGAATTTGCTTGGCAAATACATTCCTGAATTCGGACGGCTCACCTGCCTGGTGCAACACGAGTTTTATCATCAATACGCCGCCGACGAACACACGCTGGTCTGCCTCGAACAACTCGACCGGATTTGGGAGGCGCAGGACGAGCCGTATAAACATTACACGCCCACGTTTCAGAGTCTCGACCGCCCCGGCCTGCTTTATCTCGCGCTGCTGCTGCACGACGTCGGCAAGTCCGAACACCACAAAAAAGGCCTCCATCCCGAAGTCAGCGCGGAGATGGCCATGCGCGCCGCGAAACGGTTGCGGCTGGACGGCCCGGCGTCCCGCATGCTGCACACCATCATCGAGAATCATTTGCTCATGGCCGGCGTGTCCCAGCGACGCGACCTCGACGATCCCGCCGTCATCCGCCATTTCGCCCGGCAAATCCAGACGCCGGAGACGCTGAATTTGCTCACGCTGCTGACGTTCGCCGATTCCCAGGGCACGAGCGACAAGCTTTGGAACGGCTTCAAGGATTTGCTGCTCTGGCAATTGCACGACCGCGCGATGGTGCTGCTCACCGGTGGCACGGAATTCGTCCGCGCTTCGCGGATCCAACGCGAGTCGCTGCTGCAGGAAGTCCGCGAACTGGTGCCGAAATCAATCAGCAACGAGGAACTCAACACGCATTTCGCCTCGCTGCCGCAGCGTTATTTTGAAATTCACACGGCGAAGGACATTGGCAGCGACCTCGAACTGGCGCACCGCTTCATGCGCCGGCAAATTCTGGAGGACGACCGCGTGTTATCGCCCGCGACGACCTGGCAGGATGAACCCGACCGCGGTTACAACCTGGTCAAGATTTGCACCTGGGACCGCGCCGGGCTGTTCAGCAAAATTGCCGGCTCGTTCAGCGCCGTCGGGCTGAACATTCTCAGCGCGCAAATTTTTACGCGCAGCGATGGCATCGCGCTCGACAAATTTTTCGTCAACGACGCCAAAACCGGCAACCTCGCGCCGCGCGAGCGCCAGGACAAATTCACCGCGTTGCTCGAAAAGGTTTTGAATGCCGAAGACATTGACCTGTCGGCGCTCATCGCGCGCGAAATCATCCGCCAGCCGGCCTATCAGGCCTACGCCGGCGAGCGCCTGGTGACGCAGATTCATTTCGACAACGAGGCCTCCGACACGCGCACGCTGGTGGAGATTGAAACCGAGGACCGCCTCGGCCTGCTTTATGTGATTTCGCAGACGTTCACCGAACTTGTGCTGGACATTTCCGCCGCGCGCATCGTCACCGAACGCGGCGCGGCCATTGACACTTTTTACGTGCATGAGCTCGGCGGTGGCAAGGTCACATCGCCGGAACGGCAGATTCTGATTGAGCACCGTTTGCGCGAAGCCATCAACCGGTTGGATGCCGTGGCGTGATGGCCCGTGTAAACCCTGTTGCCAGTTGCCGAAAGGTCTGGTAGAAGATTCAACACGGCAGGCCATGCCGGCCAGGCTTGAATGAGCCAGAGGCGGGCCTGCCCGTCGGTCTACGCCCTGCGGGCTACGACCCGACAGGCCGCGAAGTTGATGTTAGTATCAAGGCGGGCTCGCCGCGCTGTAGCGTAGCGAAAGCGGGTGTGGTTCAGTGGTAGAATGCGGGCTTCCCAAGCCTGAGATGAGGGTTCGATTCCCTTCACCCGCTCCAATTTTTCAAACCGATGGAGCAACACGAAATCTTTCAATAATGAAATCATCTGTCATTTCTGTCCTTGCAGCGCTGGCTCTGTGCCTTCAACCAAATGCCAGCCTCGCCGCTGACGCCACGAATTTTGTTCCGTCCAATCCGCCGGAGATGAAGCCGCTCGCGAACACCAATTCGCCCGCGTACCAGGCCGCCCAGCGGTTCATGCACGGTGTCAACCTTGGCAATTATCTCGAAGCGCCACCGGGCCAAAACTGGGGCGTGACCTGTTCGGCCGATGAATTTCCCCTCATGCGCGCCGAGGGTTTCGATCATGTTCGCGTGCCGGTTGGCTGGCACCATTACACCGGTCCGGCGCCGGATTACACGATTGCGCCGGAGATTTTTGCCCGGGCGGATTTCGTCGTCACCAACGCGCTGGCCAGCCACCTTGCCGTCATCATCAACATCCATCACTTCAATGAATTCACGACCAATCCGGCGGCGCAGACGGACAAGTTCCTCGCCATCTGGCGGCAGGTCGCGGCGCACTACGCAAAATTCCCTGATTCCCTCGCCTTCGAACTGCTGAACGAACCGCGCGATGCCGCGACCACCGCCGTCATCAGTCCGATTTACGCGTCGGCCATCACAGAAATTCGCCGGACAAATCCGCACCGCACCCTTTTCGTTGAGCCGGGTCATTGGGGCAGCGTGAACGAATTGAAAAATCTTGTGCTGCCGCCCGACGACAATTTGATCGTGTCCGTGCATTGCTATGATCCGTTTTTCTTCACGCATCAGGGCGCGACGTGGGCCGGGCCGGACACCAAGGTGACCGGCATTCAGTTTCCCGGTCCGCCCGCCCAACCGCTCGTACCCGACCCGTCGCTCAAGCTGAACCCCGGAGTGGCGGATTGGATTCAGCGCTACAACACGCTGCCGGCCGGCCGGAATCCGTGCGGACCGTCGGCGTTCGCGGACAAGCTGATGCTGGCACGCGCGTGGTCGGATTACTATGGCCGTCCGGTGCACATGGGCGAGTTTGGCTCCTACACCACCGCCGATCCGCAGTCGCGCACCCGGTTTACCGCCGCGTTCCGACAAGCACTCGACGCGCAGAAACTCGGTTGGGCGTTGTGGGATTGGAGCGCGGCCTTCTGTTACTGGGACAAGAAATGCAACCAGCCCATGCCCGGCCTGCGCGAGGCATTGTTCGGGCGATCAACCGTGCAAAGTCCACGCAGCAAAGACGCCGGGACGCATTGAAGGAAATCAAGCTGCAGCTGGTGATTTAAAAGCAGACGCCAGCCCGCACAAGCTACCCGATCCTCAACCACACCGTTTTCAAATATGCCGGCTCGGCTCGGCTGATGGGAAAATCCGGCGGTTGTGGGACATGATGCCGCTGCAATATTTTCCGCCGCGCTGAGTGAATCGCCTTTTCCACGTCCGCGAGAAATTTCTCCGGCAGCCAGTCCGCCGCATTCGTCGAGGCGAACAAAACTCCGCCCGGCTTGACCAGCGGCAGCGCGACCGCCACCAGTTTTCCGTAATCCTTTTCCGCGCGAAAAACGCCGTGCTCCTTCGATTGCGAAAACGTCGGCGGGTCAAGCGCCACCACGTCGAACACGCGCCATTTCTTCGCCAGCCGCCGCAGCCAGTCGAATGCGTCGCCGTAAATGAAATCGTGCGCTGCGGGGTCGAGGCCGTTCAACGCGAAATTGCGCCGCCCCCATTCGAGATATTTTTTTGAGAGATCGAGGCTCGTCGTTTTCGCGCCGGCCTTGGCCGCGCACACAGAAAAGCCGCAGGTGTAGGCAAAGCAATTCAAAAATCCAAAGTCCGGAGTCCAGGGTTCAAAGTCGAAATCTGCGGCGATGTGGCCGGTCAAAAAATGGCGACGGTTGTCATGTTGGTCCAGAAACAACCCCGTGGAATAACCTTCGTTGAAGCTCAACTCGAAATGGATGCCGTTCTCCAGAACTTCAAATCGCTCCGGCGTGGGTTCGCCCCAGACCAGTTGCGGCGATGCTTCGGCTGAGGTCGTGCGCCGCACCTGGCGCGACAGGATTTTGTGATACGCCCCGTGCGCGGAAAATATTTTTGCGAGCCGCGCCAGTTCTTCCCGCTGTTCGGCGCGCAGCGGTTGTTCGGACTGCGACAACAGAAATTTTCCCAGCCGCTCGACATACCAGCCCGGCCAGCCATCGCTCGCGCCGTGAATCACGCGGAAAGCGTTCGTTTCCCGCGGGTCAATCAACGCGGCGCGCAAGGCGAGGCGCGGATCGGCCTCAAAATTCGCGGGCGCGTGAAACGTCACCGGCTTGCCCGTTGCAGGATGGGCAAAGGAAATTTCCGCTGCGTGCAAAAACACCCGCGCCGCCGGTGTACCGCCGTAAAGCGTGTCGCCGAGAACCGGGAATCCGCTCTCCGCCGCGTGGACGCGAATCTGATGTGTTTTTCCCGTCAGCGGTGAGGCTTCGACACATTGGTAGGGCGCGGTGTCCTCACCGCGCCGCGGCGGGCTGGGGACAGCCCGCCCTACCTTAAATTTCGTTTCCGCGATTTCCGCGCCCGCGTGCGGCGGACGGCTTGCGTATTTTTCGCCCACACGAACCAGCGCGGTTTTGACGGTGAACTCGCGTTGTGGCACCGGCCGGTCGGTGAGCAGCAGATATTTTTTACGGACACGACGTTCTGTGAATTGTTCCGTGAGCGATTTATTGGCGGCCGGCGTTTTGCCGAAGACCAGCACGCCGCTGGTTTCCTTGTCGAGCCGGTGCAGGATGGCGAGCGTGGCCCAGCGCGGCTCGCGATGCCGCAGCCAGTCGTAAATGCCCTCGCCTGCGTGCGGACCGGGCGCGTGCGTGTTCCAGCCGGCGGGCTTGTGAACCACCAGCAGATGCTCATCCTCAAAAATCACGCACGGCGCCATGCGCAGATGAAAACATTTTTGCGCTGGCGAATGAAGCGCGAAAGGATGTTCCGCTCACGGCATCGAAACGGTTGACGCAAAAAAGATTTGAAGCCAAATCCGTGTTTCATCCGTGTTCATCTGTGGCTAAAATCCCCGCGTGCATCTGGCCCATTTGCGACTCCGGGACTTCCGCAATTACCCGCGGTTGGACGCCGACTTTGCGCCGGGCTTCCATCTGCTGCTCGGCGACAACGCGCAGGGCAAGACGAACATCCTTGAAGCCATTTATCTCATGGCCACGCTGCGCTCGTTCCGCGGCGTCGGCGGCGCGCAGGTGATCCGGCACGGACAAAAAGGCTATTTTGTCGGCGGAACGGTGATCGGCGGAAATATTCCGGCATCGCCGGCGTCTTCCTCCCTCTCCGCCAACAGAGTTGGGGGAGAGGGCCGGGGAGAGGTGGCGCTTAGTTCTCAAGCTCAAAACCCCTCGCCCTCCACCCTCCGCAGTACTGCTACGGAGGACGGGCAACCCTCTCCCCGTTTGGGCGGGGCGAGGGAGACAAAAATCCTCACTAGCCAAAACTCACGCGAAGTCAAAATCTACTGGTCGGCGCGCGAACGCAAACTGGCGCTGGACGGACAGCCGGTCAAACGCCTTGGCGATTATCTCGGCACGCTGCGCGCCGTGGTGTTTTGCACGGAGGATTTGAATCTGGTCAAAGGCGCCGCGCGCGCGCGGCGGCGATTCCTCGACCTGCTGCTCGCGCAAACTCAGCCGGGTTACCTGCCGCTGCTCCAGCGTTACCTGCGCGCCGTCCGCGCCCGCAACGCGCTGCTCAAGCACCGCTCCACCGATGAAGCTGCGCTCGACAGTTTTTCGCAGGAACTCGTTAAGCTCGGCAATGAAATCATCCGCCAACGCCGCGAACTGGCGCCGAAATTTTCCCCGCTCGCGCGGCTGGCGTATCGCCGCATTTCCAACGACGCCGAGGAATTGCGCATTGAATATCAGCCGAGCGTCAAAAAGGATTTTGCCGTGGAACTCGCGCAATCGCGCAACCGTGAACGGACGTATCGTTCCACGCTGGTCGGGCCGCACCGAGACGATTTGCAATTATTGCTCAACGAGAAGTCCGCTGCGCAGTTCGGCAGCGAAGGCCAGAAACGCACGCTGGCCATCGCGCTGAAAATGGCGCAGGCGGAATATCTCACCGGCATCCACGGCTCCGCGCCGGTGCTGCTGATTGACGACGTGATGGGTGAACTGGACGTGAAACGCCGCAGTGGTTTTCTGCCGTTGCTGGAGCAGGTGCGCAAAACCAGCGGCCAGGTCTTCATGACTGCTACGGAGGAAAACTGGCCAGCAGAACTGGGGCGTGATTTGCATAAATGGGAAGTAAAAGCAGGAACGCTACAAAAACTTTAACCGCCAAGACGCCAAGGCCGCCAAGATTTTTTCTTTGTGTTCTTGGCGCTCTTGGCGGTTTAATTAGCAAATGCGAATTTTATCAGGCATCCAGCCTTCGGGCGCGCTGCATCTCGGAAATTATTTCGGGATGATGAAACCCGCCCTCGAGTTGCAGGAAAAGGGCGAGGCGTTTTATTTCATCGCGAATTACCATTCGATGACGTCGTTGTTCGATCCCGCCGAGCGGCGCAGGAACACGCTGGACGTGGCGCTGGATTTTCTGGCGTGCGGCCTCGACCCGAAACGTACCGTTTTCTTCCGCCAGTCCGACGTGCCGGAAGTGGCGGAGTTGACGTGGCTGCTCGGCACGGTCACGCCGATGGGCCTGCTGGAACGCTGCCATTCCTACAAGGACAAGCTTGCCAAGGGCGCCACCTTCAACTTCGGCCTGTTTGCCTACCCGGTGCTCATGGCGGCGGACATTTTGATTTACGACTCGAATGTCGTGCCGGTGGGCCAGGACCAGAAGCAGCACGTCGAGGTCACGCGCGACATCGCCATCAAGTTCAACGAACAATACGGCGAGACGTTTGTGATCCCCGAACCACAGGTCCGCGCGGAAACCGCCAAGGTGCCCGGCACGGACGGCGAGAAAATGAGCAAGAGCTACGGTAACACCATCGAGATTTTCGGTGACGAGAAGGTGCTGCGCAAAAAAGTCATGGGTATCAAGATGGACAGCCGCTCGCCGCAGGAACCGAAGCCGGACGCGGACAGAAACTACGCCATCCAGCTCCTGAAACTCGTCGCGCCGGCGGACGTGGCGAAGGACTTTGAAAACCGCCTGCGCGCCGGCGGACTGGGCTACGGCGATTTGAAGAAGGCGTTGTTCGAGCACTATTGGAATTATTTCGCCGAAGCGCGGAAGAAACGCGCGGAACTCGTCGCGAACCCGGATTACGTGAACAAGGTGCTGGCGGATGGAGCGATAAAAGCCCGAACACTGGCGCAGAAGGTTTTGAAGCGCGCGCGGAAGGCTGGCGGGTTGGAATAAACCTCACGCAAAGGCGCAAAGGCGCAAAGAAAAATCAAAGACCGTTCACGATTCTTGAAATCCCATTTTTGATCAGTTCTTCACCAAAATTGATTAACAAACCGAGCTTCAAATTTGTCAGGCGCAGGTGGGTCAAGACCTGTTTCTTGTGAACCGGCACAACGGCTTCAACTGATTTAAGTTCAACAATCACTTTATCCTCAACAATCAGATCCGCCCGAAAACCCTCATCGAATTTGATATCGTCGTAAACAATCGGTATTGGCGCTTGCCGCACGACACGAAGCCCGCGTTTCTTCAACTCGTGAGCCAACACGACTTCGTAAACTGATTCCAACAAACCGGGGCCAAGTTTCGTGTGGATTTTGAATGCGGCATCAACGATTTGAGAGGCAATCTCGTTCTCAGTCATTTTTTCCTACGCGCCTTTGCGCCTTTGCGTGAGGTTCACATGATCTTCAGCTTCGGCAGGTCCTGCGAATCCACCAAGCCCACCGGCTCGCGCTTCGCGTTCACGACGATGAGATCGTCAATGTTCCGCTCGTTGAAAATTTTCAGCGCCTCGACGGCCAGGGCGTTCTCGCAAATGCAAATCGGCTTCGGTGTCATCACCTTTTTCAGAGGCTGATTCAGCAGATTTTCACTGACGGCCATGTGCCGGCGGAAGTCGCCGTCGGTGAACACGCCCGTGAGCTTGCCGCGCGCGTTGACGATGCTCAGGCTGCCGGATTTGGCGCGCGTCATCACGAGCAGTGCTTCCTTCACGGTCAGGTCTTCGCGCGCGATGGCGTTGCGCTCGCCGGTGCGCATGATGTCGCTGACGCGCAGCAGCATGGCGCGGCCAATCGCGCCGGACGGATGATATTTGGCGAAATCACTTTGCTTGAACCCGCGCGCCTGCAGCACCGCCATCGCCAGCGCGTCGCCCATGACGAGCATCGCCGTCGTGCTGGCCGTGGGCGCCAGATTGAACGGGCAGGCTTCCCGGGGCACACGGACGTTCAACACGATGTCGCTGTGCCGCGCGAGCGACGACTTGACGCCGCCGGTGACGGAAATGATTTTGACCGAAAACCGCTTTAGCGCGGGCAGCAGGTTCAATAATTCCTCCGACTCGCCGGAATAACTCAACGCCAGAATTACATCGCCATCGTTGATGATGCCCACGTCGCCGTGCAAGGCATCCACGCTGTTGAGCACGACGCTGGTGGAACCGGTGCTGGTGAGCGTGGCGGAAATTTTTTGGCCGACGTTGCCGGATTTGCCGATGCCTACAATGATGATCTTGCTTCGCCGCTTCACCGCCTCAACAATCAGCTCGACCGCGCGCGCGAACGAGTTGTCGAGCTGCGCGCGCACGGCCTTGAGCGCGGCAAGCTCGATATCGAAGACTTTACGGGCATGGACGAGATGCGTCATCGGGCGTAAATTGCCAGCAACCGGCCGGCATATCAACGGCGAATCATGCCGGGACGCAACTTGGCGCTGCCGCTGACTCCCTCGCCCCGCCCAGCGGGGAGAGGGTTGGGGCGAGGGGATTTGAGTTTGAAAATAATTGGCCTCCTCACCCCGCCCCTCTCCTCCTTTGGTGGAGGAGAGGGAGAAAAATGGTGCGGGTTTCAAAATGCGCTCCTGCGGGAGCGCCCAAAGCAAACGGAGCAATCATGAAACAGAATGCGGAACCAAAACCCAAAGGGCTGATTGGCGCGCAGGCGGCCAAGGCTGCCGAATTGATCAACTACCAGGATGGCGCCATCGTGAGCCGCGAACTGGTCAAGAAACCCACCGGCACGGTGACAATTTTTGCCTTCGACGAAGGCCAGGGGCTGAGCGAACACACGGCGCCGTTTGATGCGCTGGTGCAGGTGCTCGAAGGCGAAGTGGAGATCGTGATTTCCGGCAAGCCGCATCACTTGGCCGGGGGCGAACTGATTCTCATGCCCGCCCACCAGCCGCACGCGCTCAAGGCATTCACGCGGTTCAAGATGCTGCTGACCATGATCCGGTCCTGATCACGAAATCCCGACCCGCTTAAACTGAAGCCGGTAAAATGAATCCGAGAGGGCAGGGCTGAAAAATTACATGTTTCTGAAATGATTTGGCGGACTGCCGGCGAACGCATTTGGGGCAGAACCGTTTACGGGAGATTCTCAAAGTCTGGCTATTAAATGTAATTTTGCTGGATAGACATTTGCCGGGATTTGTAACCCGATTGCGCTAATTGTATTCGGCAAGTGTCATTAATCCCTCGGGGTTGGCGACGCCCTTGCCTTGAAGGAAGACAATGTGCTGATATCCGAGGTTTCGTAATCCAACGAACCAGGCTGTGCCGCGGTCGCGGAACTGGTCACCGATCTGCGGCTCGGTGTAATTCTCAAGGATTACTACTGCTGCTTGATGTTGAGGCAGCGTCATGGCCTTTGCCAGAACCATCTCGTTTTTCTCCCCACTGGTGGTTGTTGGTTGGATCATCTGGCATGTTTTGTCATCCAAAGACGCGATGACCAACGCAGTACTGTCAGTATTGTGAAACGCCTGCGGCGGCGACGGCTGGGTCGCGCAGGAGGTCAATGTGATGATCAAAACCACGAGGGCCATTGAGTTGCTGATTTTCATAAATTTCATTTGATTCCGCTGTTTCAAGATGTTTGCGATTTACTCATGTGCGTAATCAATTTATCCGACATTTCCCATATGACATACGCCCCGCGACTATCGCGGGCCATTCAGTCTCATTGACCAGCATCGTATCAGCTCTGCCAGTGTCATCCAGCTTTTTTTTGCCGCTCCACGACTGGATTCCTGACTCTGCGGGAGATGGCTTCTGCCCCGATCGCGTTCAGCACCGATTTCCGACCAAACGCAGACAGAGCGTCACCTCGAGCACTTCTCCTTCCCCCGATTTCCGCCCTGCGGGCGTCAGCCCGCCATCAACCCGGCGTCGGACGTGACCTTGGAACCGTGAAACTCCAGCTTAAACGACTATCGAAAGTCACCCGCAGAGCCTGCTGGTTGCCTACACCCATTGGATTCTCCGTTTTTCGTTGCTTTAACATATATGACAGCCTTTGTTCATGCGGCTCCATTGTCCGTCAATAACATTGACTTGTGAAGCGAATCCGGGAAATCCGGGTTTACTTTCCTTCACGATGCTGAAATAGAAATCAGGTGCTGGCGCGAAACTGCTGTGTGACCCGTTCGAAGCGCTTGTTGTCAGCGCGAATCCGCGCGGCGAGGGTCCGGGCCGTGGCCTGTAGGAAGGGCGTCGCGAGGGCGGGCACTTCCCGGGTGAGCCGTTCAAAAGCAACGTCGGAGATTTTCAGCACGGTGCTGTCCACATTGGCAATGACATCCGCCGAACGCGGACCCTGATCAAACAGCGACATGTCACCGAAAAAATCTCCGGGGCCGAACGTGGCCAGAATCGTTTCTTTGTCACCGACCATCACTCGCGCGCGCAACTCCCCCTGAAGGATGAGGAACATGCCGTTGCCGGCATCACCCTGTTTCACCACCGCCATCCATTGCGGCACCTTGTGCAGTTCCATGAATTCAGTCAGGCGATCAAGCTGTGCGTCGTTCAGTTGGGACAGGATTTTGATGCGCCGCAGCGAGCCGGGAGCGATGCCCGCACCCGAAGATGCGGCGGAATCCGGGATGATGGTCTGACTGAAATACGCTTGAAGTCCGGGAATTTCTGCCGCCCGCCGCCAGCTTCCGTCGCGGCGCGCGAAGACCCAAGTGTCGGCTAGGACGCGCTCGTCACTGATCCAGTCAATCAAAACCGGCAGTTCCACAGGGCCATAAGGGGAATTGTCAATTCCCCAAATGAAAAAATCATTGAGAACCTCTTTCCCTTCCATACCCGCATCCTATCACCATCCGTAACCTTTTGAAAAGCAAAAAGTAATGCTCACATGCAAGTCATTCCGAGCTAATTGGATATGAAGTAGTCGCTGGTAAAATTGCCGTATTGATTCACCCCCGGAAGTTATTCCGTGTTCGGATACGAGCCGAGGACTTTGACGAAGTTGCAATGCTCGCCCAGAAGCTGGATGGCCTTGACGACTTTGCGGTCCTGTACGTGGCCGTCGCAATCAATGAAGAAGAAATATTCCCACGCCTTCCGTTTGCTGGGGCGCGATTCAATCTTCGTCATGTTGATTTTGTAACGGCGGAACGCGGCGATGGCCTGGTGCAGGGCGCCGGCCTTGTCGGCGATGCTGACCAGCAGGCTTGTGCGGTCGTCGCCCGTGGGCGGACTGCATTGGCGTCCAAGCACCAAGAAGCGCGTGGCGTTGCCCACGTTGTCCTGAATGTCCTGTTCGAGCACATCCAAACCGTATCGCTCGGCGGCAAAGATGCCGGTGATGGCGGCTGCTTTTCCTTGCGGCCGGGAGGTTTTACCGTGGGGATGAGCCACCAGTTCAGCCGACCGTGCGTTGGAGGAGGTTTCAATGATTTCGGCGTGCGGCAGATTCTTTTGCACCCATGACCGGCACTGGCCGAGAGCCTGGGGATGCACGTAGAGACGCCGGATGGCTTCCAGTCGGCAGTTGGCGGCCAGACAGTATTGAATTGGCAAAACAATCTGCGAAACGATTTTCAAATCGCTGTCCACGAACATGTCGAGTGTGTGCGTGACCACGCCTTCGGTGGTGTTTTCGACCGGCACCACGCCATAGTCGGCGCGCTTCTTGCCGACCTCGGCGAACACGTCACCAATGGTTTTTTGCGACACGTAACGCAGGCTGGAACCGAATTTTTGAATCGCGGCCTGATGCGTGAACGTCGCCTCCGGGCCGAGATACGCAATGGACATGGTTTTCTCCAACGCCAGCGCGCTGGACATGATTTCGCGGTAAATCGCGCAGAGCTGCTCGTCGGTTACCGGCCCTTCGTTCGACTGGCAGATGCGTTGCAACACGGCGCGTTCGCGGTGCGGCGCGTAAATTTCCTCGCCGGCCTTGAGCTTGATGTCGCCGATGGCGAGCACGTGTTTCGTGCGCTCGTTGAGCAGCCGCACGATGTGCGCGTCCAGCCGGTCAATCACCTTGCGATGTTCGGGAATGTTCACAACCGGGGCAGAATGCAGAATTAAGAGTGAAGAATCAAATCAGTTTCGCGCGATAAAAAGCAGGCAAATATGAAATCAATAACGACTGGCAATGAACAATCCTTGCGGCGTATCTTTGACCTCCCGCATTTTTTCTCCCTCGCCCCCCTCAAGGAAGAGGGCCGGGGTGAGGAGGCCAATGTTTACAAGCACGAACCCCTCGCCCCGACCCTCTCCCCGTTTGGACGGGGAGAGGGAGTTATTTCCGTTCGGTGCGTGTGTCAAGATGCACCCCAATCCTTGCGGGCTTTAACTCCGCGCTTGCAAATCTGATGCAATCCGCTTCGATGAAGCCATGTTTCCTTACATTGCATCGACCAAAGACAAAGACTGGCAGCCCGGTCCTTACGAAGGAGTCGAGTTGATGGTGCTGCACAAAAATGAAAGCACCGGCGGGGTGGTAATGCTGCGCAAGTTCAAGGCCGGCTGTACGATCCCGGCCCACGCGCATCCGGACGCCAATGAATGGGCCTACGTGCTTTCCGGCGAATGGGAGGAATCCGACAAGACCTACACCGTCGGCACGCTGTTCTTCGCGCCCGAAGGCGTCCGGCACGGCCCGCACGTCGCCAAAACGGAAGTCATCAGCCTGACCATCTTCGACGGTCCGCTGACGGTGGCGTGAACGATGGAGTGGTGTATGCGCTATTACGCCACCGCTGGTATGGCTGGTCTTCACCGCAGCGAGGTCAACCGCGTGACGCCACGTCACCCTGGCGCGTGTCGAGTCGCCAGAGGCCGGCCGCGCGCGCATATTCGATGGCCTGCTCGAATTCAGAATCGCGCAGGCGCCGGTTGATCCCGGCAAAGTGCGGGTCAACTTCGGCTTTGTGCGCCGGATGATATTGGTCCATGACGTTGACATAGGTGTCACGCGAACACTCCGCCGCCAGCCAGCGCATAATCTCCCGCGTGTCGTCGAGCAGGCCGGGCATGACCAGATGCCGCACCAGCACGCCGCGCAGGGCCAGGCCGTCTTCGTCCACCTTCAACTCGCCCACCTGCGCGTGCATGGCGCGAATCGCGGCGCGGGCGGCATCAGCGTAATCGCGTGCCGTGAGATATTTCCGGCAATGCTCCGGGTCCCAGAACTTGAAGTCGGGCATGTAAATGTCCACCACACCGTCCATGAGCCGGATGCTTTCCAGGCTGTCGTAGGCCGATGTGTTATAGACGATCGGCAGGCGCAACCCGCGCTCCACGGCGGGCACAAGCGCCTCGAGGATTTGCGGCACGACGTGCTCCGGCGTGACGAAGTTGAGATTGTGACAGCCGGCTGCCTGCAAATCGAGCATCAGGCGCGCAAGTTCCGGCGGCGCAATCTCCGTGCCGTCGCCAAGCTGGCTGATGTCGTAATTCTGGCAGAACACGCAGCGCAGATTGCACCCGCTGAAAAAGATCGTGCCCGACCCTTTCCAGCCGCGCAGGCAATTCTCCTCGCCGAAATGCGGAAACGCGCTGGACACCCGCGCCTGCCGCCCGCTCCGGCACACGCCGACCCGGTTGTTGAACCGGTCAATCCGGCAATCGCGCGGGCAGACCCGGCACGAGCGCAGCGATTCGACTGCCAGCGCCGCCCGCTCCTGAAGCCGTCCCTCCTCGAACGCCTTCACGTAAGCCGGCACGAAATCCTTTCGCGGCAGCACGAACCGTCCCTGCCCGTGCAACGCTGCGGGCACAACATCACGGGGATGGAGATGGAGATTCATGTTCGGACCGTTCAGGTCATTGTTTGGCCTGATGCAAAATTAGTCCGCACTTCAGTCCCAAGGCAAGATGGCTCTTGGCTGCCCGTCATCAACAAGGAGTTTGGAACGCGTGGCAGAGACTGTCTCAAAAGGTCATTATTGTCGGAGGGGCGAGTTCCACGAGCCCCCATTTTTCAGGCATTTTGTTGTACGGGGGCTTGCAGAGCGCGCCCCTCCGAAAGTATTAAGACAATCTCGGCAGCGCGTCCCTGCCACAACGAATTGATCAAGCCATTTTCACTGCTTCGCGGTCGAACTTTCCCGTTGCGGCATATGTTTGGCCGTTTCATCTTTGCCTCATGGATCGAGGAAAGCATCGCCCTCGTGGCGGGCGCCGCCGGATGAAAATCGTTTCCGGAGGACAGACCGGCGTGGACCGGGCTGCGCTGGATTTTGCCATCCGGCACGGTTACGAACATGGCGGATGGTGTCCGCATGGCCGCCTCGCCGAGGATGGCGTCATCCCGCCGATTTACCAGCTTCGCGAAACCGACTCAGCGGATTACGACAAGCGCACGGAGAAGAACGTAGTGGATTCGGACGCCACATTGATTGTGGCACGGGAAACGGAATTGTCCGGTGGAACGGCCTTCACGAAAACCTGTGCCGAACAACATAGCCGCCCGGTGCTGGTGGTTTGCGAACGGGATGGTGTGTCACCAGACGCCGACGCCCTTTCCGAATTCCTCAAGCAAAACCTCGTTCGAACGTTGAACGTCGCCGGCCCGCGCGAATCCCAGGCGCCTGGCATCGGAAGATTCGTGATGGAACTGCTTGAGGCGGCCCTGGTCGCGACCGGCAAGAAATCACTATTTTCATGAATCCCAAGGCAGGGCGCGCAGTCCTCTGCGCGCCTTCCCGCGTAGCGGGATGGAAGGACATTCATTGTTTCTCAGACGGCGCGCACGGAGTGACGCGCCCTACCTTCGTTCGGTTCATGGCTCCAATGCGCATTTTTTACCGGGCGAAGATCAGCGCCGACTTACGTCGGCGGCTACGTTCAACTTCGTCGGCGGCGCGAGGAGGAGAGGAAACCGACCAGCCGGCTGGCGCGGTCGGCCAGCGTTTCGAGCGGCAGATGCCGGGCCAGCCAGGGCGCGCGCAATTCGATGGCGTGCGACGGACAGAACTCGTGGCAACAGTAACAGTGGATGCAGCGGTTATCATCCAAACGTTCCGCTGGCGGGGCGTGGGGATGGATCGCCGGTGGCGTGACGGGGCATCCCTTCTCGCAAATGCCGCAGCGCGTGCAGCGGCCGTCAATGATTTGCGGGCGCAGCGTCCACTGGCGGCGCAGCCAGTTCAACGCCGGGCGGGGCAACGGCAACAGCTGCAGCAAGTTCACCACCTGTTCCACCTGCTTGAAGTCCGGCACGCACAAGGATTGCCAGTCGCCGATCACGCGAATCCGCTCCAGGCGTGTTTCGCCGAAGCCCTGTTCGCGGGCGGCGGCGAGCAGTGGAACACGCATCGGATCAAGACCAATCAGATGACAGGCCAGCGTGTCGGCGGCGGCGAGGTCGGGGCTGGCGATCAGCGCTCCAACGCGGCGCAATTGCCCGCTCGTGGGGCCAGAGCCTTCCATCGCCATCACGGTGTCCATGATGGCCAGCACGGGCCGCACGACACGGTTGACATCGAGAATGAGGGACGCCAGCCATTCCGGCTGTTGCAGGCGGAAATGCCACTGGCTTTTCAACGCGCCCGGGATGCAGCCGTACTGGTTCTTCAAGGCGGCGGTGAGTGTCATCTGTGCATGAGTCTTGAGCTTCGGCAGCGTGATAACCACGTCGGCTTGCAACAATGCCTTCGCCAGGGTGAGGCGGGGCACGACCTTGTAGTCTGGCACCTCAAACTCATGGCGTTCGGTGAAATCGAGCAGTTCCGCGCCGGTCTCCGCGAGCACGGGCGCCAGGCCGCAGACCCGCGCGACGCCGGTCAGCGGTCCCATCGCCGGGCTGTCGCCCAGAAACACGCGGCCGCCCGCCTCCTGAGCGAGCAGAATTGCGGCGCGCACAACGGCCGGATGCGTGGTCACCCCGCGTTCCACGGCGAACGGCCCGAGCAGATTCAACTTCAGCAGCACCCGCTGACCCGGCCGCACAAACGCCTTCATCCCGCCCAGCGGCTGGAGGCACGCCCGCATGGCCACCAGCACCCGGTCGGGATCATAATCAGCCACCGGCTGGAAGCTGACGATGGATGGGGCGTCGGCTTGTGTCATGGTGGAATCAAAATGCCATGTCGGCAGCAAGTATCAATGCGGAAGCCGAAAACCGGCGGAGCGTCCGCGCCATCCGGCATCGGAAAGTTTGTCATGGAACTGCTCGAAGCCGCATTGGAAACGCTGCGTTAAAAAAATTTGCATTCAACTCCCAACCAACGCCGCTCAACCAGTTATGAACATTCATAGCACCGCGCGAGCAGCCGGAACGAGTTGTGTGCGACACCAGCCCGGCCTTGTCTAAAACCGTAAATGCGGCAGAGTGACGCCGGCAATGCTTTGCCGTCGCATGAAAAACCAGCGCATCAGAATCGGTTGCTCCGGCTGGTATTACTGGCATTGGAAAGGCGTGGTTTACCCCGCCGACCTGCCGGCCAACCGGTGGTTCGCCCACTACCAGCGCACGTTCGACAGCGTCGAACTCAACGCGCCGTTTTACCATTGGCCGAAACTGACGACCATCCGGAACTGGGCGTGCCAAGCGGCCCCGCAATTCAAATACAGCGTCAAGGTCAACCGGCGCATCACGCACTCGAAGCGATTCAAAGGCACGCGGAAACTGGTCCGCGAATTCTGCCGGTTCGCCGATGCGTTGGGCGAACACATGGGCTGCTTTCTCTTCCAGTTCCCGCCCAGCTTTTCCTATACCGCAGCCCGGCTGCGCTCAATCGTGGGCCAGCTCGATCCGCGCCACCGCAACGCCGTCGAATTCCGCCATTACAGTTGGTGGAACGAGGACGTGTTCGCGGCGTTCCGGGACGCCGGCCTGATCTTTTGTTCCGTGAGCGCGCCGGGTCTGCCGGATGACGTGATCAAGACTGCCGATGCCATCTACGTCCGTTTCCACGGCGCGAAACAGTGGTATCGCCACGATTACACGGACGCGGAACTGGAAGCGTGGGCAGAGAAAATCCGCGCCAGCCACGCGAAAGAAATCTGGGCCTATTTCAACAACGACTTTCAAGGCTGCGCCTTCCGCAATGCGCAGACTCTGAGACGGCTGTTGGGTCAAGCCGGCGGCTGATTCGGGATGGTGTCCGGATTTCAAAATTTGGGTAGGGCGGGCAGTCCTCTGCCTGCCGCAAACGCGGAGAACGGCGCGCACGGAGTGACGCGCCCTACCGAAGTTAGGATGGCTGAGGTGGCTCATGCAATCACGCAACTAAAGCGCTACTCGCATTTGCTTTCGTCTCGGGCTGTTAAAGAGAAATTAAAACGATCTGGAATCGAGTATTTCGAACCGACACTAAATCTGGTGGTTGGGCGACGCCCTCAGATATCGCTTGAACTTTGGCGCTGGCTTCTCACGACCCAAGACAAAGATGTCCGACTTATGACATTCGACGATTTGGTTGCGGAAATGCAGAACCGCTTGACTGGCCATCTTCGGTTCATTGACCAATTACGGACGAAATTCTGATTCAAGCTGCCGCGGCCCAGGACGCGGCCAGGTCAGCCTTGCGCTGGCGCAGGCTCTTGAAGAATTCGTAGCCTTCGCGCAGACGGCGGACGCAGACGTCCTTGTCCTCCAGCATAGTCTTGATGATGCGCAGAATCGGTTTCGGGCGGAGATAATAGGCGCGATAGAAACGGTCCACTTCCTCGAAAATCTTTTCCTTGCTCAGGCCGGGATATTCCAGCGAGCTTTGCTGGAAGCCGTCGGTTTCCACGAGGTCGGTCTTGTCCTTTTTCACAAACCAGCCGTTTTGACGAGCCATTTCGTAAAGTTCCGTGCCGGGATACGGCGCGGCGAGGCTGACCTGCAAACTGAACACGTCCAGTTCCTGCGCGAAACGGATGCTCTCCTCGATGGTTTCCTTCGATTCCACCGGCAGGCCGAGCACGAACGTGCCGTGAATCACCACGCCCGCGTCGTGACAGGCCTTCGTGAACCGCCGCATTTCGTCCAGCGTCACGCCTTTCTTGATGTTTTTCAGGATTTGTTCATTGCCGCTTTCGTAACCAACCAGGAACAGGCGCAGGCCGTTGTCCTTGAAGAATTTTACCGTGTCGGCGTCTAGGTTGGCCCGGCTGTTGCAGCTCCAAGTAAGGCCGAGCGGGCCGAGTTTTTTGGCGATTTCACGCGCACGCGGCAGGTTCGCGGTGAAGGTGTCGTCGTCGAAGAAAAATTCCTTCACCTGCGGGAACAGCTTCTTCATGTACGTCATTTCGTCGGCGACGTTTTGCGGCGAGCGGACGCGATATTTGTGTCCGCCGATGGTCTGCGGCCAGAGGCAGAAGGTGCATTGCGCCGGGCAGCCGCGGCCGGTGTACATGCTGATGTACGGATGCAGCAGGTAACCGATGAAATACTTTTCGATCTGGAGGTCGCGCTTGTAAACGTCCGCCACCCACGGGAGCGTGTCCATGTCCTGGATCATCTCGCGCTCGGGGTTGTGTTTGATTTTGCCGTCCTTGTCCTTGTAGGAAAGCCCGGCAATGGTCGCGAGGTCGCGGTCTTCGGCGACTTCCTTGCAGGTGAAATCGAATTCCTTGCGGCCGACCCAGTCAATCGCGGAAGACGCTTTGAGTGTTTCGGCAGGCAACACCATCGTGTGCGCGCCGACGAAACCGATTTTGGTGGCGGGCTTTTGCGCCTTAATGGCCTCGGCCACCTTGCAATCGTTTTTCAGCGACGGTGTGGACGTGTTGATGATGACATGGTCGAAATCCTTCGCGATGCGCAGGGTTTCCTGCATGCCGATGTTATGCGGCGGGCAGTCAAGCAGCCGGGAATTCGGCGTGAGCGCGGCGGGTTGGGCGAGCCAGGTCGGATACCAATAGCTGGTGACTTCGCGCCGCGCCTGGTAACGCGCTCCGGCACCCCCGTCAAAGCCGTCAAAGCTGGGCGGTGAAAGGTAAAGGGTCCTGCTCATTCGGCTTCCGATCCGATTCTTTTGGCTTCCTTGATTTTCGCCAGCAATGCTTCCCGCTCCGCCGTGCTGCCGGAACCGCAGAAAGACCCGACCCGCTGCGCGCCGTTCCGATCATCCGCCGCCGGAGCGGCTGGGACGGCGGCTTTGGCGAGATGGCCTTTGCCGATGCTGAAGCCGTTGAAGGCGTTCACTTCGTGGCCGCGGTCGTAGCGCACGGGGCGTGGCGCGAAGTTGTAAATGAAATTTTTCCAGTGGTCGCCGCGCTGGTAATTCGTGCCGAGCGCGCCGCTGGGATCGTAGCCGCAGTGGACCATGCAATTTTCGCAGCGCGGGTCGCGCGCCTCGCCATCCAACACGCCGTATTTGTTCCAATCCACCTTCTCCAGCATTTCCTGATAGCCGTCATAATGACCATCCGTCATCAGGTAACATGGGGCTTTCCAGCCTTTGATGTTGTAAGTCGGAATCGCCCAAGCCGTGCAGGTGAGTTCACGGTGGCCGGCGAGGAATTCCTGATAGACCGGCGTGCCGAAAATGGTGAAGGCCTTGCCCCAATCCAGTATCTTCGCGAACTTTTGCCGCGTCATGTCGCGGGTGAGGAAGAAATCCTCCGGCTTCCGGCCGAGGCGTTTGACCATGTCCTTCTTCGCGGCGTCGAAATCGTAGCCGGGCGAAATCGTGTGGCCGTCCACGCCGAGCCAGGAAAAGAACTTGAACATCTCCTCGATTTCCTTGACATCGGTTTCCTTGTAAACGGTCGTGTTGGTGGCCACCTGGAAGCCGAGGATTTTGGCCATCTTGATGGCCGCGACGCCCTCTTGGAACACGCCTTCGCGCTCGACGATGAGGTCGTGGGTGTATTCGAGGCCGTCAATGTGGACGTTCCAGTACATCCATTTCGAAGGTTGGATGACGGGCTTCTTTGAAGTTTGGGACTCGCGGAGCTCGCCCCTCCGATTCGAGTTGCGGATCGTTTCGGCGTCCTTGTCAGAAATCAATTTTGCATCGAGCAGCTTTTTCAGCTTCGGCTCGATTTTCGGCGAATATATCGCGGCCAGATAATCCTTCATTTTCTTCCGCATAAACACGCCATTCGTGCAGATGTAAATGACGCGGTCCTGTTTGAGCAGACCGTCCACCAGTTCCTCGATCTTCGGATAAATCAGCGGTTCACCGCCGCAAATGCTGACCATCGGCGCATCGCATTCCATCGCCGCTTCCAGGCATTTTCCCAGCGGCACCATGTCCTTGAGATTGGTGGAATATTCACGGATGCGTCCGCAGCCGGTGCAGGTGAGATTGCACGTGTGCAGCGGTTCGAGTTGCAAGACCATGGCGAACTTCGGCGTCTTGCGCAATTTGTGTTTGATGATGTGACTGGCGATCTTCTTCGTCAGCGCAAACGGGAATCGCATAGAATTATCGGGCTTGAGCGAGTTGTTGGAACGGGGCGGACACCGCCACCGGCGCGTTGGTTGCAGCCGGGGGATTGGCCTTCATCAGCCCCGGCAGAAAAAACGAGGCTGGCGAAACCGACGTGCTGGTGTTGATGCCGGAGCAGCCGGCAACGAACAGCGTCAAAAACGCCAGCATTGCCAGCCGGGGCAAATTCCAATTTAATCTCACCTGCCCAGTATAAATCAACCCGACGCGATGGCAACTTTTAATTCCCAAGATGGCAATTCTTAATCCCAAAACCCGGCGCAGGGTAAAAGGCAGATGGGTGGCCGCCCTTTTTCTTTTTGCCTCCGTGGGAATCATTTTCGCCGGCGAACCGCGCAACCCGATTTTCGCCGCCCGCGCCGCGGCGGAATTCCAGCGCGCGCAAGCGCAATTCCAATCGAACACCAACGACCCCGCGGCCGCCTGGCAGTTTGCCCGCGCGTGCTTTGACTTCACCGACTTCGTCACGAACAACGCCGGGCGCGCCGCGCTGGCCAATCAGGGCATCGCCGCATGCCGGCAATCGCTCGCGTGCGAATCCAATTCGGCCCCGGGACATTATTACCTGGCCATCGAACTCGGCCAGTTGGCGGACACCAAGAGAAACCTGGCGGCCTACAAAATGGTGCGGGAAATGGAGCGCGAGTTCAAAACAGCGGGCAACCTGGACGAATATTTCGATTACGCCGGCCCCGCGCGCTGTCTCGGCCTGCTGTATCGCGACGCGCCCGGCTGGCCGGTGAGCATCGGCAGCCGGCACAAGGCGCGCGAATGGCTGGAACAGGCCGTCAAGCTTGCGCCCGATTATCCCGAAAACCGGTTGAATCTTGTCGAATCGTACTGGCAATGGAAGGACCGCGAGGCCGCCGGCAACGAATTGAAAAAGCTCGATGCGCTCTGGCCGTCCGCGCAAACGAATTTTGCCGGTGAAGCGTGGGAACGAAGCTGGAATGATTGGTCAACGCGCCGCGATGTTGCGCACAAAAAACTCAAAGAAACTGCCGCGCCGGCAAAACCGCCGAAAAGCGGCCGTTGAATTAAACTGAAATTTTCTGTGGCAGCATCCGTATAAGTGAATTACTCTATCGCCTGAAAATTGGAGTCGAACAAAAGTTTTAACGTCATGGCCAAAAAGCTCATCGCGACATTGACCGACACGACCTTGTTTTTGCAGGAATGGTTTGCCAATCCGCAACGGACGGGAGCGGTCGCGCCCAGTTCGCCCAAACTCGCCGCCGCGATGGCGCGCTGGCTGCCGTCCGACCCGGAAAGTTACGTGCTCGAACTCGGCCCCGGCACCGGAGCGGTCACCCAGGCGCTCATCGAACGCGGCCTGCGCGAAGACCGGCTGGTGGCCATCGAAAACAATCCCAAACTGGCGCGCTTGCTCCGCCAGCGTTTTCCCCGGGCCCACATCATCACCGGCGACGCGTGGCATCTTGACGTTCTGCTGCAGGAACACGACGAACCGATTGAAAGCGTCGGCGCGGTCATTTCCAGCCTGCCGCTGCTGAATTTCCCGCCGGCTGAAGCCGATGCGCTCGCCGAAAAAATCCGCGCGATTTTGGAGCACGGCGGCAAATGGGTTCAATACAGCTATCATCTCGGCAACGGGCACCACAAAAGCGCCACGCAGTTCCAGCGGCTGGCCTCCAAGATTGTCTGGCTGAATCTCCCGCCCGCCCGCGTGAACGTTTATCAGAAGTAGGCCCGCCGTTACTTGCCGCTGGATGCTGTTGGCTTCGCCTTTTGGAATTTCTGCAGTTGTTCAACCAAGCCGCGCACCTGGTCGCCCTCTTTGCCTTGCATTGCCGGCATTTGCGCCGCGGTTTCCGCCACCAACAGCGCGTCGGCGCCTCGTTTTTGTTCCAGCAGGAAATTCACATACCGGAAAACCGCTTCCATCGAATAGGGACACAACGCCCATGCCTGCCGGAAGGCAAAATCGGCCTCGTGCGCTATGCGCTCCTTTTCCGCGGCGCCGGCGGCCTGTTTCAGGCGCCAGGCATAAATCCCGGCGATGCTCGCGCGCAGCTTGGAAAACATCTGATGCGAATAGGCGTTTTGAATGAAGCACGGGTCACAGTTAAAACCGCTGAAATCCTGTTTTCCAAAAGTCTTTTTTGCGAATGCAGCCACCTCCGTAACCGATGTGTCATCATTCAACCAACCCCCAATCGTCGGCTCGACAAGTTTTGCCCAGTAATCGTGGTCTTTGCTGACGACGTCTTCCGACAACGCCGCCAGCGGCTGGCGGTTGATTTTCATGATCAGGCTATGCGGCTCCAGATACGGATACATCCAGTCGAGCGGGAAACTTTCCTCGATGTAGAATTCATAGCCAGGGTTTTTGTCGAAGATGACTTTGGCGAGCAGGCCGTTGATTTCCATCACCGCAATCTGGCCGCTGACCTGAATCCGCCCGTCGGCATCCTGCTTCACATCTTCGCCCGGCTTGAGCTGGTTGTTTTGCATCCGGCGCTGCGCATCTGTCATGTAATCCTGAAAACATTTCTGTGAATCTTCTTGTGTGGGAACATAAATTTTTTCTCCATACATGCCGTGCACGTAGTCCAGATAAGTGCTGTCTGCCAGCGCATTTTGTGTGAGCGTGAAGAACGGATCGGCCTTCACGTGTGATTTCTGTAATGCCGTTACAATGAATCGGCCGGGATCGGTCCCGCCGAAATAAATGCTTCCCGGCGGGATGGACTCGATGATGTCCTCGCCAAAAGCCGTGGAATATTTTTCATCGCCCTCGCCGAAAGCAGCCAACGTGCCCCAAGTCTCCAACACCGCCTGCCACGCCGTGCCACGCAAACGCTCATCGGTTTTGCCGGAGTGCTCGTATTGTCCCGCGTGCTTTCGGAATTCTACGAACGCGTTGCTGACCGTCAGCCAGTCGCCTTTGGCCGCCGCTGCAAAAAACGCTTTGAACTCAGATGGTATTTTGTTCGTTGCCGCGTTCGCCTGCGCCTCCTTTTCCGCGACAAACAATTTTAATTGTCGGGTGGTCTCCGGATTTTTCAGCGACCACGACGACGCAGATTGTTTTTTGGCGCAGCCGCTGATGAATAATCCAGCGCCAAGGATTGCAGCCCCTAGGGATTGAGTCATTGTTTTCATAGGTCGTTTTTTAAGCTTTCCGGACGGACATTCCAATGCCGCTTGTCCCACTGGTTTATCAAATAGACACCAGAGCGCACGGAATTTGTATAAAAATCCGTCCGTGTCGCCGCCGGCCCCAGAGGCCCCTTAATTTAGAATTATTCTAAATCTTGACTTGGCCGGGCCGCTGGCGTTATATTCCCCCGCCATGAAGGCCTCCGGCCATAGCAAAATCGAGAACCGCCTGACCGAACGGTTGGGCGCGGGCGGCCTGCGCTCCACCCCGCAGCGCGAGCACGTCTATTACGTGCTGCTCCAAAAGCGCGACCACCCCACCGCCGAGGAGGTCTTCATCCGCGCCAAGCGCGGCATGCCGAACATTTCCATGGCCACGGTCTATAACTGCCTCGATGCCCTGGTTCAATGCGGCCTCGTGCGCCAGGTGCAGCTCGATCGCGGCGCCACCCGGTTCTGTCCGAACATGCGCGAGCACGGCCATTTTTACTGTGATGCCTGCGACACGGTGTACGATGTGGATTTGCCGAAAAAGCCGAAACCCGGCATCATTCTCCCGCACGGATTCAAGGCCGAGCATTTTGAAGTCGCCATCCACGGCATCTGCCCGGATTGCGCGAAGAAAGAATAAATTTTACGAACGATGAGCACCGCCACCGAAACCATCGAGAACCTGGTCAAACAGGATTATAAGTACGGTTTTTACACCGACGTGGAGACCGATTCCGCGCCGCCGGGTCTGAGCGAGGACACCATCCGGCTGATTTCGCGCCGGAAAAACGAGCCGGAATGGCTGACCGACTGGCGGCTCAAGGCGTTTCGGCACTGGCAAACGATGACGGAGCCCACCTGGCCGAAGGTTCACCACGAAAAAATCAATTATCAGGACATCGTTTATTACTCCGCGCCGGGGAAGAAGGGCGACGGACCGAAAAGTCTGGAGGAGGTTGACCCGAAATTGCTGGAGACCTACGAGAAGCTCGGCATCCCCCTGCGCGAACGCGAACGGCTCGCCGGCGTGGCGGTGGACGCCGTGTTTGACAGCGTGTCGGTCGGCACGACGTTCAAAAAGCAACTGGCCGAGAAGGGCGTCATCTTCTGCTCGTTCAGCGAAGCGGTGCAGGAACATCCCGACCTCGTAAAAAAATACCTCGGCATGGTTGTGCCTTACACCGACAATTTTTTTGCCACGCTGAACTCCGCCGTTTTCACCGACGGCTCGTTCTGCTACATCCCGAAGGGCGTGCGCTGCCCGATGGAGCTTTCGACGTATTTCCGCATCAATGCCGCCAACACCGGCCAGTTCGAGCGCACACTCATCGTGGCCGACGAAGGCTCGCACGTGAGTTATCTCGAGGGTTGCACCGCGCCGATGCGCGACGAAAACCAGCTTCACGCGGCGGTGGTTGAACTGATCGCGCTCGACAACGCGGAAATCAAATACTCGACCGTGCAGAACTGGTATCCGGGCGACGAGAACGGCAAGGGTGGCATCTACAATTTCGTGACCAAGCGCGGTCTGTGCAAGGGGAAGAACTCGAAGATTTCTTGGACGCAGGTCGAGACCGGCTCGGCCATCACCTGGAAATATCCCAGTTGCATCCTGCAGGGCGACAATTCCATCGGCGAATTTTATTCCGTCGCTGCGGTGAACAATTACCAACAGGCTGACACCGGCACCAAGATGGTGCACATTGGCAAGAACACGCGCAGCACCATCGTGTCCAAGGGCATTTCCGCCGGGCGCGGCCAGAACAGCTATCGCGGCCTGGTGAAAATCCAGAAGAGCGCCGTGAACGCCCGCAATTTCTCGCAGTGCGACTCAATGTTGATCGGGTCGAAATGCGGTGCGCACACGTTCCCCTACATCGAGGTCAAAAACACATCGTCGTCCGTCGAGCATGAAGCCTCGACGTCCAAGATCGGCGAGGACCAGATTTTTTACTGCAACCAGCGGGGACTTTCGACGCAGGACGCCGTAAACATGATTGTGAACGGCTTCTGCAAGGAAGTATTCAAGGAACTGCCGATGGAATTTGCGGTTGAAGCGCAGAAACTTTTAGGCGTGAGTTTGGAAGGCAGTGTGGGGTAAATTCAGCCACGGATTGAACACGGATTTAACACGGACATGGAAGGCAAACTCCTGCATGCGGATGTCACGGATAAGATTATCGGAGCCGCTTTTGAAGTTTATGGCGAACTCGGATATGGTTTTCTCGAAAGCGTTTATCAAAAGGCAATGCAGGTAGAATTGCAGCAATCAGGGCTTAAAGCGGAAATTGAGTATCCAATCAAAGTCAAATACCGGAATGTTATCGTCGGCGAATTCCGTGCGGACCTGTTCGTCAGGGACGCCGTGATGGTCGAATTGAAGACCACGAAAAATTACAACACGGAAGATGAACCGCAGTTGTTAAACGAATTGAAAGCCACGGGAATCAAAGTTGGTTTGTTGATTAACTTTGGTCGGACGAAGGTCGAATTCAAAAGAATGGTCTTTTAAATCCGTGTTTTATCTGTGTTTAATCCGTGGCTAAAATATATTTTAAGAAATGAGCGAGCCAATTCTCGAAATCAAAAACCTCAGCGCGGGCGTTGAGGACAAGCAAATCCTCAAAGGCATCAACCTGACCATCAATGCCGGCGAGGTCCACGCGGTCATGGGGCCGAACGGTTCCGGCAAAAGCACGCTGGCCGCCGTGCTAGCCGGCCGCGACGGCTACAACGTGACCGGTGGCGAAGTGATTTACGATGGCAAAAACCTGCTCGAACTGGACCCAGAAGAACGCGCCCGGGAAGGTGTTTTCCTTGCGTTCCAGTATCCGGTCGAAATTCCCGGTGTGAACAGCACCTATTTTCTCAAGGCCGCGCTGAATGAAATCCGCAAGTCGAAAGGCCAGTCGGAACTTGATGCCATGGAGTTCCTCACGCTGGTCAAGGACAAGGTCAAACTGCTCGAATTGAGCGAGGACCTGCTCAAGCGCTCGGTGAACGAGGGCTTTTCCGGTGGAGAAAAGAAGCGCAACGAAATTTTCCAGATGGCCGTGCTCGAACCCCGGCTCGCCATCCTCGACGAAACCGATTCCGGCCTCGACATTGACGCGCTGCGCATTGTCGCCGGCGGCGTCAACAAGCTGAAACGGCCCGACAGCGCACAACTCGTCATCACGCATTATCAGCGGTTGTTGAATTTCATCATTCCCGATTTTGTCCACGTGCTTTACGATGGCCGCATCGTGAAGTCCGGCGACAAGCAGCTCGCGCTCGAACTCGAAGCGAAGGGCTACGATTGGATCACGAAGGCTGTGTAGCCGCGGGGAACTTATGAATTTGGACGAAGCCCAACGCCAAAAAGTCGCCGCTTGGATAGCGGACGGCGCAACCATTTCCCAAATTCAAAGCCGGCTCACGTCGGAGCTTGGCCTGAAGCTCACTTACATGGAGGTGCGTTTCCTGGTGGACGATTTGAAATTGACGCCAAAAGACCCGGAGCCGCCCAAAGTTGCCGCGCCGGTTGCCGAGGCGGCAAAACCCGCCGACAAGAAAAGCACTCCGCCACCCGCCGGACCGGCTGGCGCGACCGGCGGTGTGGCCGTGACGGTGGACCAATTGGCGCGGCCCGGCGCGATTGTCAGCGGCAAGGTCGCGTTCAGCGATGGCCAGCAGGCCGACTGGTATCTCGACCAGACGGGTCGGCTGGGGGTCGTGCCCAAACAGCCGGGTTACAAGCCGTCCGCCGCGGACGTGCAGCAATTTCAGGCGGCATTGCAAAACGAACTGGCAAGAATGGGATTTTGAAAATTTCTCACGCAAAGACGCAGAGCTCGCAAACGCCAATAATTCCATCCTAAAAATCTCCGCGCCTTGGCGCCTTGGCGTGAGCGCCCAAAACTCAAAATTAAAAATTCAAAATTTCCTTGGGATTTGGCATATTGATGGGGCATGCGCGAAAAATTCCGGGTCTGGGCGGAAAGTCTCGAAACCTTTGCCCTCGAAGTCATCTTCGGAGAACGCCGCGACACCAAGGCGGTGTTGATGCGCGCAATTTTGTTTGGCAGCTCGAAGCTTTTCCAGGTCGGCGTGAAATTGCGCCGCTGGCTTTACAACGTCCGCATCCTCCGCGACAAGACGCTGGGCGTCCAGGTCATCGCCATCGGCAACCTGACCGTCGGCGGCACGGGCAAGACGCCGGTCGTGGAAAAATTCGCCCGCGAATTGCGCGACGCCGGCCGCACGGTGGCGATCCTCTCGCGCGGCTACCGTTCCAAACCGCCGCCGCTCCACCAATGGATGCTCAATAAAATCCTGCTGCGCGAAGACCAGAACCCACCGCGCGTCGTTTCCGACGGCAAATCCCTCCTGCTCGATTCGGAAATGGCCGGGGACGAACCTTACATGCTCGCGTCCAATCTCAAGGACGTCGTCGTACTCGTGGACAAGGACCGCGTGAAGAGCGGGCGTTACGCGATTGAAAAGTTCGGCTGCGACACGCTGCTGCTCGACGACGGTTTTCAGTATTGGGATTTGCGCGGGCGGCGGCACGACGTGGTGCTGGTTGACCGCCAGCAGCCGTTCGGCAACGAACATTTGCTCCCGCGCGGCACGTTGCGCGAGCCGCCGTCGCACCTGGCCCGCGCCCAGACGATTTTCATCACCAAAAGCGACGGTCAGACCGCCGAACTCCGCCGGCGCATTGCCGAATTCAATTCCGACGCCGCCATCATTGAATGTGTGCATCATCCGCTTTTCCTCGAAGATGTGTTCACCGGCCAGCGACGCAAACTCGATTTGCTGCAGGGAACCAAGGTCGCGTCGCTGAGCGGCATCGCGCAACCGGAAAGTTTCGAGCAAAGTCTCATAAAACTCGGCGCGGAACTGGTTTATGCCAAACGCTTTGCCGATCATCACCGCTTCACCCAGCAGGAAATCCTCAACGTCATCAATCGTGCCAAGAAACGCCAGGCCACTACCATCATCACCACCCAAAAAGACGCCGTGCGTTTTCCCAAAATTGACCGGCGCGACCTGCCGATCTATTTCATGCGCGTCGAAATCCAAATCGTCAGCGGCGCCAACGACTTTCAGGACTGCGTCCGAAAAATTTGTTTTCGTTGAAAATGGACACGCTGATTTACTGGCCCGCCCGTGCGCTCGTTGCGTTGATTCAAGCGCTGCCGCTCCCATTCGTCGCGCGCCTCGGCCGGGCGGGCGGCGGACTGGCCTTTTGGCTCGACGTGCGGCACCGGCGGGTGGCCTTGAACAATCTGACGATGTGTTTCGGAAACGAAAAATCGCCGGAGGAAATCCATGCGCTGGCCCGGGAAAATTTCCGGCGCATCGGGGAAAATTTCGCCAGCGCCGTCAAGACCGCCGCGATGACTTTTGACGAATTGCGGTCGCACATCGAATTTGCCGGCATTGACCGCCTGCCGCAAAAATCCGGCGATGAGCCGCCACGTAGCGCCGTTATCGCCATCGGCCACTTCGGCAACTTCGAGCTTAACGCGCGGATCCAAGATGTCCGGCCGGATTACCAGAGCGCCACGACCTACCGAGCACTCAAGCGCCCCGCGTTCAACCGGCTCATGCAGGATTTGCGCACGCACAGCGGCTGCCTTTACTTCGAGCGCCGTGCTGACGGCCCGCTGCTCCGCGCAGCGATGAACCGGGGGGGAATCCTTCTCGGCCTGCTCACCGACCAAAGCTCCAACGGCCTCCGGGCACCGTTCCTCGGCCACGACTGTTCCACCACGCTTGCGCCCGCCGTGTTCGCCTTGCGTTATCAGTGCGAACTCTTCACCGGCTTCTGCTACCGCGTCGCACTGGCGAAATGGCGGATCGAACTCGGCGAAAAAATTCCCACGCACGAAAATAATCGTCCCCGTCCGTCCGGGGAAATCATGTGCGACGTCAATCGCGCTTTTGAAGCCGCTGTCCGCCGCGACCCGGCCAACTGGTTCTGGGTCCACCGCCGCTGGAAGGCGGCGGAAACGAAAGCGAAGATGGAAGATGGAGGATAGAAAATGGAAAAAGATATCCATCCCTTGCCGCGTCGAAGCGAAGCGAAGATGGGTCGCCGAATCTTGGTTCGCGGGACGAACTGGCTGGGCGATGCGGTCATGACCACGCCCGCGCTGATACGATTGCGCGAAAAATTCCCCGACGCGCACATCACACTGCTCACGCCGGAAAAACTAGCGGATCTATGGCGACACCACCCGAGCATTGATTCTGTAATAACATTTGTCGCTGGCGAAGGACCGCTGTCGGTCGCGTCCAAGCTTCACCCACTGAATCTTAAACACTTTGACGAGCTTCCCGAAGTTGAACCTGGCGATACTCCCTGGCGTGCTTTTGTTCGAGTCGCGAATACTTTGAGCGCCAGCGCATCCAATGGTCGTCTGGGATTTGATCTGGCTCTGGTTCTGCCAAACTCACCCCGCTCCGCGCTCGAAGTCTGGCTGGCGCGCATTCCCCACCGTATTGGCTACGCGCGCCCCTGGCGGAATTTTTTCCTGACCAACGCCGTGCCGGCGCGTGCGAAAGCTGTGAAAATGCAGAAACGTTCCGTTGGCGAAATCAAACGGCTGATTGCCGCCAATGACCATAGCGCAGGCATCTCGCCTGCATCCGAAGAAATAATCACAGGCGGGACGCCTGCGCTACCTTTAAGCGCCCATCAAATGCATGAATACTTGCATTTGGCCGGCGTGTTGGGCGCCAGCCCGGAACCGTTGCCGCCGCAGTTGGTTGTGACCCCCGGCGAAATTGAAGCCGTGAAGAAAAAATTCGGCCTGGATGAAATTAAGCGGCCGATTCTGGGCTTGAACCCCGGCGCGGAATACGGGCCCGCCAAACGCTGGCCGGTGGACAAATTCATCGCCGCCGCCCGCGAAATTCAACATCGAACCAACTGCACCTGGGTGACTTTCGGCGGCAAAGGCGATGCGGCCATTGCGAACCAGATCGAATCTGCCATCGCCAGTCCACCATCCGCAATTTGGAACCTGGCGGGAAAGACCGGGCTGCGCGAACTCATGGCGCTGCTAAAAATTTGCCGCGTATTGCTCACGAACGATTCTGGTCCGATGCACGTGGCCGCGGCGCTCGGCACACCGGTTGTCGTCCCGTTCGGTAGCACGTCGCCGGAACTGACCGGGCCGGGTTTGCCGGGCGACAAGCGGCACCGGCTGCTCAAATCCGACGCGCCGTGTTCGCCGTGTTTTCTGCGCGAATGCCCCATTGATTTCCGCTGCCTGAACGGCATCAGCGTCGAACGCGTGGTGGAAGCGGTCTTGTCAGTGGTTTGAACAACAAGGAAATCAAAGAACGCAGTATCTGCTGTAGCGGCGGTCTGTGGCCGCCGCCATTTACCACCAAACGACCACCAAACAAAATGGCGACGCTCATAGAGCGCCGCTACAACCTTGTGGAATTAGACTTTGTACCTTCGGGTCTTCGTGGTAATCTTCCCATTGTGGAAACGGTCACTCAACTCACGAACCAGCTCGTCGTGTCGTATGCGCGCGTGGGCGGCATCAACCATCTGGACGGCAAAAACCTGCCGTCCAAACGCGCCATCGCGGCCATCACGGTGGATTTGCTGCGGCTGCTGTTCCCCGGATATTTCGATGAGAAACTCATCCATTCGTCGGAAATCAAGGTGGTGACGGCGGAGCTGCTGGATTCGGTGCTCGGTGCGCTGGAGGACGAAATCCGCAAGAGCCTCGAATATAATCCTCCCTCCCATCTGCCGAAACAGAATATCTCCACAACGGCGCACAATCTGGCGGTGGAATTCCTCGGCAGCCTGCCGCGCATCCGCGAAATTTTGCAGACGGACATGGAGGCCGCCTACGACGGCGACCCGGCGGCGAAGAGCAAGGAGGAAGTGCTCGTTTCGTATCCGTTCATCGAGGCGATTGCCGTGCAACGGCTGGCGCATGAGTTGTATTTGAAGGACGTCGCGCTCATCCCGCGCATCATGACCGAGTGGGCGCACATTCGCACGGGCATGGACCTGCATCCGGGCGCCCAAATCGGGTCGCACTTTTTTGTGGACCATTGCACCGGCACGGTCATCGGCGAGACGGCCATCATCGGCGACCACGTGAAGATGTATCACGGCGTCACGCTCGGCGCCAAATCCACCGCCGCCGTGGAACAATTGCGCGGCAAGAAGCGTCATCCGACCATCGAGGACCGCGTCACGATTTATCCCGGCGCGACGATTCTTGGCGGCGAAACCGTCATCGGGGCCGGCAGCACGATTGGCGGCAATGTGTTTCTCATGGAAAGCGTCGCGCCGAAGTCACTGGTCATTTACGACAGCCCTGACATGCGCGTCTTGAACAAAGCAAGAAAAACGACCGCCGTGGATTTTCAGATTTGACTGCCCTGTTCGCAAACCGTTGAAAGCGCTCATCGAAACCAGAAACACGAGGCCGGAACGGGTCTTCCTCGTCGGCGTCGAGCTCAAATCGCACAACCATGCGGACACGGACGATTCGCTCGCCGAACTCGGTGAACTGGCCACGACGGCGGGCGGCGAAGTCATCGGCGACGGCCTGCAAAAAACGGAATCGCTGAATCCCGCCACGTTCATCGGCAGGGGCAAGGCGGCTGAATTCGCGGATTTCTGCCGGCGGCAGGACGTGGACACCGTGATTTTCGACGACGATCTTTCGCCGGCGCAAAGCCGCAACCTCGAAAAAATCTTCAACTGCAAGATTCTCGACCGCACGTCGCTCATCCTCGATATCTTCGCGCAACGCGCCCACACGCGCGAAGGCAAGCTGCAGATTGAGCTCGCGCAGCTTCAGCATTTGCTGCCGCGTCTGACGCGGTTCTGGGGGCACCTGTCGCGGCAGGCGGGCGGCATCGGCATGCGCGGCGGTGAAGGCGAAACGCAATTGGAAACCGACCGCCGCCGCGTGCAGGATCGCATTGCGAAAATTTCGGGCGAACTGGAACTGGTGCGGCAACAGCGCGGGATTCAGCGCACCGGGCGCCAGCGCAGCCAGTGGCCGCTGGCCTCCATCGTCGGTTACACAAACGCGGGCAAATCCACATTGCTCAACGCCCTCACCGGCGCGGAGGTTCTGGTGAAGGACATTTTGTTCGCCACCCTCGACCCGACGACGCGGCGGTTGAAATTGCCGACGAACCAGAATGTGCTGCTGACGGACACCGTCGGTTTCATCCGCAAACTGCCGCACGGACTGGTGGAGGCGTTCAAGGCCACGCTGGAAGAAGTGGTGCAGGCCGATTTGCTGCTGCACGTCGTGGACATCAGCCATCCGCAGGCCGAGGAGCAAATTGCCGCCGTGGATGCCGTGCTGGCCGAAATCGGCGCGGGCGGGAAACCAACGTTGATGGTTTTCAACAAGATGGACCGGCTCAACCTCGATGGAACCGGGGCGGGCGGCGCGTTGAACCGTTTGCAGGAACGGCATCAAAACGCCGTCACGATTTCGGCCATGACCGGTGAAGGTATTGCATCATTGCTTGCGGAAATCGGAACGCAGTTGCGTCCCAAACGCGAATTTCTCGAATTGCGCGTGCCGCATGAGCAGGCGGCGGTGATTGCGCGATTGCACAAGGTCGGCCAGGTCATTTCGCACAGTTACCGCGGTCCGGCGGCGCGGTTCAAAGTCCGTATTCCACCGCATTACCACGACGAATTCGCGCCTTACATTGTCACCAATGCAGAATGAAGAAGAAAGAATGCAGAAATAGTTTATCGCGTCTGCCTTTTGTTTCTTCATTCTTCATTTTGCCTTCATCATCAACATAAATCCCCCGCTTGCCCTGATGCGCCCGACGGCGGTATAATTCCGACGCAATTGGTTATGTCACGAACCGGGCGCCAGTCACTCAACACCAGCACCGTTCTCTGCGTCATCATGGGCGGCGGTCAGGGCACGCGGCTGTTTCCATTGACAAGGGATCGCTCCAAACCCGCCGTGCCGCTGGCCGGCAAATACCGGCTCGTGGACATCCCGATCTCGAACTGCATCAACTCCGGTTTCCGGCGGATTTACATTTTGACGCAGTTCAACTCCACCTCGCTGCACAGCCACATTTCGCGGACGTATAAATTCGACCAGTTCACGAGTGGATTTGTGGAAATTCTCGCGGCGCAACGGACGCTCACCGACGCTTCCTGGTATGAAGGCACCGCCGACGCCGTGCGGAAAAATCTGATTCACTTTCTGAATCACGATTTCGATTACCTGATCATTTTGAGCGGCGACCAATTATACCGGATGGATTTTCGTCCCATGGTCGCCCAACACGTCGAGACCAACGCGGACATCACCGTCGCGACGATTCCGGTCGGGCGGCGCGAAGCACAATCGCTGGGCATCCTGAAAATCGGCGCGGACCACCGCATCACGCGATTTGAGGAAAAGCCAAAAGACCCCGCGGTGCTTGATTCATTGCGGCTGGAACCGGATTGGTATCCGAAACTCGGCATTGTCGAGTCCGCAGCACAGGGCGAATTGTTCCTCGCGTCCATGGGCATTTACGTTTTCAACCGTGATTTGATCCGCAGCCTGCTCGACAATCCGCTGCCCGATTTCGGCAAACATATCATTCCCCAGGCCATCAATGAGCGCCGCGTTTGCTCCCACGTTTTTCAAGGTTATTGGGAGGACATCGGCACCATCCGTACGTTTTTTGAGGCGAACCTCGATCTCGTTTCCGAACTGCCGCGCTTCAATTTTTTTGACATGAATGCGCCAATTTTCAGCCGTCCGCGCTTTCTGCCCGGCTCAAAAATCAACGGCGCGCAGATTGACCACGCGGTGATTTCCGACGGTTGCATCATCAACCACGCGCGCATCACAAACAGCATCGTCGGCCTGCGCACGGTCGTCGGCGCCGGCACGGAATTGAACCGCGTCATCGGCTTGGGCAGCGATTATTACGAATCGAAGGAATCGGTGGATCGGCACGAACGCGAGGGCAAACCGCGCATCGGCATTGGCGCGAACTGCAAGATCGAAAACACCATCATTGATAAAAACGCGCGCATCGGAAACAACGTCGTCATGTCCCCTGCCGGCAAGCCCGAAAAGCTCGACCACGAACTCTGCTACATCCGCGACGGCATCATCATCATTCCCAAAAACGGCGTCATCCCGCACGGAACAGTGATTTAAAGGACATGACACTTTTTCGACTGACACTTTTTTGATTGTGAGGCTTGTCACTTCGAAGTCTTTCTGATTACAACACCTGAGTGTCACGCCAGAACTTTTTGGAGCGACTAACAATGAATAAGCGGGCGCGACCAGTTATCCAAGGGATCCTGATCGTTCTCCTTGTCTTCCTGGCCTATTTCCCCGCCCTGCGCGGCGGATTTGTCTGGGACGATGATACGCATATTTCCAGCAACGAGACGTTGCGATCATGGTCCGGGCTGTGGGCAATCTGGTTTCGGCCGGGGGCGACCTGTCAGTATTATCCGTTGAGTTTCACCCTGTTTTGGCTGGGCTACCAACTGTGGGGGTTAAATCCGCTTGGTTATCACCTGCTCAACATGGCGCTGCACAGTCTGGTGGCGGTGCTGCTGTGGCAGATACTGGAACGGTTGAAAGTGCGCGGGGCCTGGCTGGCGGGCGTGATTTTTGCCTTGCATCCGGTGTGCG
>Ga0208321_1000166_pt1 | contig 70347 bp, 72 predicted proteins | sample June2015DPH_4_15_FD_184692 | JGI IMG/M metagenome (GOLD analysis project Ga0208321, IMG submission 184692) | Peatland microbial communities from SPRUCE experiment site at the Marcell Experimental Forest, Minnesota, USA - June2015DPH_4_150... | ecosystem: Environmental > Terrestrial > Soil >... | reverse complement strand
GGCACAAGTCAGGCAGAATCACGGATGTGTTGTACAACGCGACTCTATTCAAGAATGAATTGGACGAGATTCAAGGAGTTTTTGCAGCTGCACGGGACATCACCGAGCGGAAGCAGGTTGAACAGCAGCTGAAAGAGCACGCGCAGCGCACTTCGGTGCTCAACGACATTATCCGCGTCATAAACGAAGCGAGCGACCTTCCTACTTTGTTTGGACCAGCCCTCGCAACGACGTTTGAGCGGCTAGGGTTTGCTGCTGGATTCATTGCCACGGAAAACGAAAGGGGGCGACTACAGGTGCGCTATGCCCATAACCTGCCATGGACCTTTGTCGAATCGCTCGATCGGGTGGATATCGACACCAACCCCTACATAAGACGCGTGCATCGGAAAGGCGAGCTTATTGTCTGGGACGAACTCCCTGTCGACGCTCTCGCAGCTCGCTATGGATTGAAGGGCGGGGCGGTTGTGCTGCCAATCTTCTCTGGGGGGGTCCCCATCGGGGAATTCGTAGTGTACGCTATGCGTCCACTTTTGCTTAAGCCCGAAGAGCGAAATCTCCTTCTCACGATCGCTACAGAATTCGGCACCGCGCTATCGAAGCTCGAGGCACAGGAAGCAGTCCGCCACTACGCCGACGAGCTCGCAAAGTATTCAGCACATTTAGAGGAGCTAGTCGAAGAGCGTACGGCGCAGCTAAAAGATGCTGAACGCCTCGTCGGAATCGGTGAGACCGCCGCTATGATAGGCCACGATCTGCGCAACCCCTTGCAAGTACTCCAGTACATCGTTGATCTTCAGCGGCTCCGCTTTGAACGCATGTCACCTAGCGAGCGCAGCCTTGACGAGTGGGAAAAAGAACAAGAGCTCTTTGCGAAGATCAGCGAGCAGGTTTTCTACATGGACAAGATTGTTGGCGACCTCCAAGACTATGCCCGTCCGATCGTGCCTGAGCGCGAAGAAATCGCTATTAAGACACTGATCGAAGATGTCATCCAATCGCTGCCAGCGATGGATGGGGTGCGTATCACGATGGACGTTGAAGGCCTGCGAGTGGAAGCCGACTCACACCTCATGCATCGTGTATTTGCCAATCTCTTGCTCAACGCCGTGCAGGCGATGCCGGACGGCGGGACGCTCACCGTCAGCGCAGTCGTAGAAGACGGCTCGGTAGCGATAAGCGTGCGTGATACGGGGACTGGCATTCGCACAGAACTCCAAGATAAGCTCTTTAAACCGCTCTTTACCAGTAAGGCGAAGGGAACCGGACTCGGTTTGGCAGTCGTCAAGCGGATAGTGGAAGCGCACGATGGGCAAGTTACCGTAGAGAGTGAGGTTGGTAAAGGGTCAACATTTACAGTAAGGTTGCCCGCCACTGAGGAATTGAAGCGCGAGCGCGATTCGTCCTCGTAAAAGCAACCAACTTCTAGAGCAGCCGCAGCTGCTAGACGCCTTTTTTTCCTTGGTTTTGGTTTTTTTAAAGCGAATTTTCATTGTGGAAGATTCTTATTTCCACTGCTGAACCAGTTATAAAAAGTGATCTTCACAAGGTGCAGTTCTTAGTGATGATACGCGTTTAGAGTATTGTCTGCGCTGAGACCACGCGAAGCTTTCGCAAAGTTCGGTTAGCCACTTTCGCGCGCGAGAGGAATGCACCAAATGGAGCCCCGACATGGACCGGCACCAGGCAGACACGAATCAAAAAAAGCGCCGAGACAAGTTCTTCTGTCAACTTGCGCGGCGCTATCTTGAAGAGGGCCAAAGCGGTAAAACTGGCTGGCTGCCCGTTCCCGAAGCAATGGGGGCAGCAGGTTACAGTGATAGTGAAATAAGACACTTTGTCGAGCGCCTCACCGAGGATGGGTGGATCGAAATCAAGGACCACGCTCAGGCTACGTCGCTAGATATACGATTGACATCAGCTGGTAGGGCGCGCGCACAAGTGATGTGCAAGGGCGCATCGTTTGCTTGACAATACGGCGCAAAATTTCGTGTTTTGAATGACATCGGCTTTTTAGGCACTTTTTGCTATAATACGCAGATTGAGCTTAATGTAGCCCTTTTATCTACAATCGTTTCATGGACAGCGTGATTTTTCGATACGCACGGCTCACATTCGATCTCTAATGAGGTGTTGCTTAAGCTGCGCTACGCGTTTAACGTCTATCCTAACCTCACGATGACGTCGAAAAATGCTTATTAACCGGGAGAAAAATCTCAACTTCAGGAGAAACCTTCTGCTAAAAGTTATAGTGGTGTATGAGTCCAGATACGTCAATACTAAGCTGGTGGCGGAAACAATTGTTGAAGCGGAGCTGCCCAAGTGTAAGGTCTTCGGCGCCGCGGTAGCGACAGCGCTGACGCCCGCATCGTAGCACGCTTTGCTGTCGCGGAGTATCTCTAATCGACGCTGACAGCCTGAGCGGGACTCTCCACCAGATAGTTAAGCGATGAGTGCGCACGAACAAGCGGTTGATGATCCCATGAACTTCGACGAATGCATGTTGTTTGCAAAGGACCACCCTATGTGTGCCTTTGCTACCGTCGACGGCGACCAGCCCCGGGTTCGGATGTTGGGAATGTGGTTTGTGGATAGAAAGGGCTTTTATTTTTCTACGGCCAAGGTGAAAGAAGTGCACCGACAACTGATGGCAAACCCCAAGGCTGAGCTTTGTTTCTACGCTCCGCCGACGCGTTCGCTCGGAGAATAGGGAACCATGGATATTGGCAAGGTCCTGCGGGCTTCCGGCACCGTAGCTTTTCTTGGTGACCCCGAACTCAAGGAGCGGCTCTTGGAAGAACGGCCGTTTTTGCGTCCTAATGCTGAAAATATAGCTATATTTCGCGTTGAAAAGGGCGAAGCATGGTTTTGGACGTTTGTCGATAGCGGGCATGAATCTGCTATCGAACGGATCAAGTATTAAAGCGGGTAAGGAAACGAAAGGAGGGAGCAACCTACGATGGCCGCGCGAAATCTAACCACTAAAGACGCTATTGAAAAAAGGCGCAGCATACGAAAATTCAAGAGCGATCCCGTTCTTGATGAATATATAACGGCATTGATTGAAGCGGCGAGGCTAGCGCCATCAGGTTCCAATACGCAACCGTGGCGGTTCAAGATCGTTTCAGACGACGAAACAAAAGCGAAATTGGCGGTAGCGGCCTATCACCAATCATTTGTTGCGCAGGCTCCTGTCGTGCTCGTGTGTTGTGCGGACCTCCACGGCTATTTTGAAGGCATCACTGCCAGAAGTCAGGATTTTGGAAAGGAAGGGGCTCTCGAGGAGACTATGATGCGCGTCCTTCGTGATCGGGCCGAACAACTGAAGATGATGAATGTCCAAGATCTGGCGCCTGGCATCGCTTTCAACGTTGCGATTGCTGTAGAGCATATCGTCTTGAGGGCCTTGGATTTTGGTTTGGGAAGTTGTTGGGTGAGAATGATCGACGAACAGAAAATCAAGGACATCTTTGGCTGGGGCAACAGTATGCACGTGGTTGCTCTGCTACCGGTTGGTTACCCTGATGAGGCTCCTGCCCCGCGAAAGAGACGGACCATCGAAGAGATTATCCTCGAGTAAAAAGCTGCGACGCAGATCCCGACGTCTGTTGCCAGATAGCTGCTAGTCGCAGCGCTCTCGCATCTATTTTTTAAACGCCAACTCTCGTTATGTTCGCGTGTCTGAGTAGCTGCTTAAATGGCTTTATGATTGGTTATAGACCCAGCCGTACTCGTGCTGTTGATGCATTCGCATTCGTATCCTGTTTATGATCCGTCGCAGTTGTTGCCGTGCGCTGTCTGGAAGCCACGCGTCGTACACCCGGTCTTGCAGATACTGGTAAGCTTCCCAGGAACGCGAGCACATACGTAGCAGCTTTTCGGCCGCCATATCGGTGTAGTCGTTTTTGTAGTCCGCTAGTTGCAGTATAAGCTCATCGACTTCCACGCACTTGCTGTTCATAGCAGAAAACGAGTTGTGAATCTGGATAGGTGTTCGCTGAGAGCGGCGCGCAAGTAGTCTGAGTCTCACCGTTTGTGAATCTCGTCGACTTACACTCAGGTGTGACACAGAAACGCTGTCACGCTTTTCCACGAAATCGCTGCCTCACGCGGCCATATGAAGTCACTCCGTGTAGTCTCGATCGGAGATGAGCGTGATGGCAACAAACGTAACGACCATAAAAAACGGGGCCTGCGTATATGGCATCCGTTTCGGCTGCGTAAACACCACAAACGATCCGAACTGCAACAAGTGCGCCGAGCGCCTCGCTAGTGCGGTGAACAGCGTGCTTCGCCCCCGGCATATAAATTAACGAAATAGCGCTGTAACCTTCGCAGCATGCGTCTTCTTTTTTAGTCACGAATGCGACAAGGCTGCAATAAGCTCTCTTGGAAATAGACGTGACCACAGCATTTCTAAGCGGTCTTAGGGTGCTTTTTCCCAATTTTTAAGAAATTTCTGAACAGCGGCACCAAAACTGAGCGACAAACCGTGAATGTGCCTAGGCGCTATCATATAGGTAGCCGATCTTCAGAACCTCTGGTTCACATTGAGTGGAGATACGAACTAAGTGAGAGTGTGCTAGGCCAAGCTATCGTCAGTTGGTCACTAGGGCGATGGCAAGTATTGGAAGTATTGATAGTCGCCAATCCAAACGTATTGATCGGTCTGGACAATCAGGTTGGCGACCGTCCCTAGTGAGGAACCTGTGTCGTAAATGGCATAAACTGTCGTTCCGTTTCCTTTCGCCCGCTGATTCGCTTCGGGACTGAGCTTGTTCGGATACGAGGTCGCTACTAATCGATAGCCTGCACTCTGGCTGTTAACGAATGTTGTCGCGGCCTCAGGAGAATTGAACCTAATCAGCGTGACGTTTTCACTGTAAGTGACGCTTACCGCACTGTTTGTGGCCGACGGGTACGTCCAGGCATCCTGTATCTTCGCAGATGTCGCATTTATCGGGGTGACACGCCACGCCGTCACGTTGTTCGGGTGTTCACTATTTAACGTGGCGTTATATTGCGCGATATATTGCGCCAGCTGCGCGTCGGGGGGCGTCGCTGGCGCGGTCGTGGCCGACTTCGTGCAGCCGGCGACTGATAGAGACGCAATAATAAGCACCGCAATGACCGCTACCGCTTTTTTTGCCATCCGTTTCGCCTTCGCCAACGTCCTGTGATTTTAAAAGAATTAATCAAATACGTTGCATGGGCGAGAAGAAACTTAAGCCTTTCTGAGCCGGCGTCCAAGCGCAGCAAAAAGTAAGCGGCTTGCGCCACAGATTGTGGTGGTTGCTTAGCGACCCGATCGATATCAAAAACTATAAAAGAGTCTCAATTAAAACCAAAATGGGCACAAACCGAGTTGGAAACTAGTTTCGTACGCATGAAAGATAAGCTAGACAATCGATTAGTTTGCAGGCTGTGGAAGCACCCCATCATCCACGATAGGCCGATTGACCGGCTACTGAACTTTTTAAACCAGGCCCAGGGCAGATAGAACAGCATGACCGATGCCATCGTAACAGAGAACTTGCGCAAACAGTTTGGCCAGTTCGAGGCACTGAAGGATCTGAACTTGACAATAGAGCCAGGGGTCTGTGTGGGATACCTCGGCCCGAACGGCGCCGGCAAGACCACCACAATCAAGATTTTAACTAGTCTTCTTCGACCAACTGGTGGCAAAGCGTTCCTCAACGGAATCGACGTGGTGCGCAACCCTAAAGAAGCGCTTGCAAGCGTTGGTGCTGTCGTTGAGACGCCACAGCTTTATCCGCAGCTCACCCCTCTGGAGATTCTATCGTACTTCGGGCAGTTACGTGGCTTGGACAGCGATGTGATTCGAGAGCGCTCGGTCACAGTGCTCGACGAGGTAAAAATGTCGGACTCAGCCCACAAGCGAACGGGGGAATTCTCGACCGGCATGAAGCAACGAGTTGCGATTGCCCAAGCGCTCCTGCACGATCCCTCCATTCTGATATTCGATGAGCCAACTATCGGACTTGACCCGCGCGGCATGATAGAAGTCAGGGAGCTCATCATGCAGCTCAAAGAGAGAGATTTTACTATTTTCATGAGCTCCCACCTCCTTAACGAGGTGCAGGAAGTGTGCGATAAGGTCGCGATCGTTGACAAGGGGACGCTCCTCGTCTATGATACCGTCGCCAACCTATCGAGCGTAGGCGAGGGCGGCGTCTCGCTCACCGCCGTCGAGCCCATAACCTCGGAACAATGTAACTCAGTGCAAGCTCTGCCTAGCGTGAGATCGGTAAAGCGAGTCGCCACGTCAGAAATCCTCATAAATGTCGAGGGCGGATTGGCCGAGCAGTCGGACCTGCTCGACGAGGTAAAGCGTATCGGCATACGCGTAGCGTTCTACAGACCTGCTCGGTCCGCTATTGAAGATGTTTATTTGAGGCTTGTGCCAGAGGAGGAGTCATAGTGCCGCCAAGTGACCTCAGGCAGATGGCGGTTGTGACAAAATACGAGCTGCTTAAGTATCTACGCGGCAAGAGGCTGCTCATCATAATTGCACTGATTGCCATAATCAGCGTCCTTGGCCTCGTCGTGCCTCTTATCACAGGCTCTGGATATGACCCTGATCCGACGATATTTACGTCAGGTATACTTAGCGAAGTCGGAATCCTCGTGGTGCTCTGTGCAACGTTCTTCGGGGCAGACACAATCGTGTCTGAATTTGAACAAAAAACAGGCCTTCTGCTTTTCCCGAACGCGGTGAAGAGGCACGTGCTTGTGCTTGGCAAATTCATCGCAAGCGCAATGATATCAGTTGGGGCAGTCGCGCTTTACTACGCCATTGCCGTAATCGCGGTGGTTGTAATTGACGGGAGCGTTGCGGCGAACACGAGCCTCTCATTTTTGTATGCCTTAGCCTATTTGTTCGGGATATTGGCGATCGCTTACTTCTTCAGTGCCATTTTCAGAAGCTCAGTGTATTCGGTCGTGCTCACGTTTTTTACGTTTTTTTTGATACTGCCCATAATTGACCGTGTGGGGAGCAGCGTTGCACACTTCAAGCCGTGGTTTTCAATTACCTTTGCATCGGGCATTATTCTCGATATCTTCCAGCAGCCCTACCCTGTGGATGTGGTGCGCACCGTAGAGCGGACGTTTCGTAACACTACGAGAACCCTAACTGTCGCGCAGTACAACCCCTCGGTGGCGCAGGGTCTTGCGGTGATTTTTGTGTACTTCATAATTGGTCTCATATTAGCCCTGTACATAACGAAGCGACGGGAGATGTGAACATAAGAGCAACCGAGACGCAGCTTAATTGGTCGCTTCCCAGACGTCCGGAAAGGGATTGAGCGCTCGCCGCACCGCTTGGCGTCTCAGGTCAGGCAGCTGCACCGTTGAGTAAATTGGAATATCCTATTGGGTGGCCCGTGCGATAACGCATCGATTTTCTTGGGGTTTCATTGAGCGGCGCTGTGCATTTAGCGGTGAAAGCTTATAAGTCGATAGCGCTACGAATACGACTCAAAAGATGATTACCGCGGTGCAAGTATCCCCATTGGCGCCTAAGTTGTTCCCGTCAAGCGCCGCTGCTCTCATATTCAGCGTCGTGTTTTTTCTCTGGATTCTCAGCGAAATCGTTGGCGCATGGATTGTTCCCAGTTTACGTCGTGGCAGAGCCAGAACGACGAGGAGAGACCGGGGATCAATCCTGTTCATATATGTCGGCGTTATCGCATCCTTTGGTATTGCCTTCTCCTTTGCTGGTGCCGACATTGCCAAGTTGCCGGGCTGGGTATGCTACCCAGGCATCATCCTAATGGCAGCGGGCATTGTAGTCAGGCAATGGTCTATAGCCGTGTTGGGCCGATTTTTTTCTGGTGTCTTGGGGGTTCAAAAAGACCAAACGCTTGTGGAAAAGGGGCCTTATCGATATGTTCGCCATCCCTCGTACACCGGTGCACTTATTTTTTTTGTAGGATTAGGACTAGCGCTTCAATCGTGGGGGGGTGTCCTTGCCCTTGCACTGATATTCGCGGTAGTCTATGGGTACCGAATGTATTTGGAGGAAAAGGTCTTGGTCTCGGAGCTTGGTGAAGTTTACATTTCATATTCGCGGAGGACGAAAAGGCTCATTCCCTACGTTCTCTGAACGGCTCATCAACGCCCAATGATGTCTTTGCGGAGACTCGCTCCCGCTCGTTTGGATAGAGCTGGCGATAGAGTCGCACACACGGTTGTTGTGAAAGCTTGACCGTGGCTCCGTCCCCCTTTTTCAGCGTTCTTGCGCCGGGTGCACACGTAGCGTTTTTAGTGCAGTTCCGGTTGCTTTCCGGTTGGCTCTGCTTAGCAAACCGTTACAAGGATTTGCCGGTGCCCTTTTTCGTTTTCAACGGTGAAAAGTCGCCGCGCGATTGCATCGGTCACTGAGCTGAGCGAAACTGGCGCCGTCTGGATCGAGTTATCGCCGAGATGTCACCAGTCGTAACAAATATCCTAAAAAGACTCGCTGCGTGCGCGCAACTCGCGCAAGCACAGCCTCTGTGGAATAAAACGTTGCTTTGACGACCCCTATCTCACTCCGTGGTGAATAGAACGCGTAAACAGGGATACCTATTGCAATTGAGATGAGTCCCACAACGACCGTTGTTATGCCGCTTTCGAAGATCAAAAGCGCCGACAAGAGTATGCCGGCGACAGGGAGAATCGGCCCAGTCATCTTTTCAAGAACCGTGCGACCCGCTTTAATCCGTCCGCGCTCTCGCAGAGCAAGAACCACTGAACTGGTGACGAGATATACGAACGCAAGATTAAAAGTCGAAAAGAGGATGAGCTGAGTCAAGCCCCCGAACAGCGAGAGGCCCAACGCGAGAACGCCTTGGGCGATGAGACTTTTATACGGCGTACCGTATCGCGGATGAAGGTCGCTAAAAAAGCGTGGAAAGAGGCCGTCGAGTGAGATGGCATAGGACAGGCGGGACGTCGACAGCGTGCCCGACTCATCGGACCCGGAAACAGATATGAGCGCGCCAACGCCGAGTATGAGGCCGCCGGCCAGCGCCAGCGTGGGCGTCAGAGAAAACGCCACGCTGCCAGCGGTGGCAAGGGGCGCGGGATCGAACTGGAGCGACGTCCAGTTAACAATGCCGATAATGACGAAGTTCGTTAAGAGGTAGAACAGCGTGACTATCGCCATTCCGACGATGATGGCCTTGGGTATCGTCCGGGTCGGGTTTTCAATCTCGTTTGACGGAATAACGGCGAGTTCAAATCCAGCGTACGCCCAGAAGATCAAAATGAGCGCTTGTCCAAAGTGGCCGAAGCCGAGCGGGGCAAAGGGCACAAAGTTCGCATAGGTGGTCGCCGGATTAAATGCCATATAGGTCAAGCCCGCGACGATCAACAACAGAAGAGGGCTTAGCTTCGCAATCGTGAGAACGTCATTGGCTCTTCCTGCCATCTTCGTCCCGCGTATGTTGACGTAGGTGATCGACGCGATGAAAAGCACTTTAATGGCCGCGCCTTCTGCTGTGGTGAGGGCGGGGAAGAAGAACGTGAAGTACCGCACGAAGGCAACGGGAAAAACGGCGAGCGCCGCCACCTCGGCGAGCCAAAGCGCCCAGCCGACGGCAAACCCTGCGAAATCTCCCCACACCTCTCGTGCGTACGCATAGGCGCCGCCGACCCGTGGCACGAGCGTGGCACATTCGGCAAAGTTGAGCGCAATGATAATGGCGATTGCTCCGGCGGCAATCCACGCAACAAGGCTTGCAGGCCCGAGATATTGACTCCCTAGGGAGGCAACAACGTAAATATCGGCGCCGACGATAGCTCCGACAAGTAAATTGGTAACGTCAAAGAAAGTGAGCTTCTTGAACGGTGCGCTTGGTTGCATGCAGGGAAGCTAAGTGGAACCGTGACTACAACACCTAGGGGGATGGTTTCACTCTAGTGTGAATGAGTTCATTATCGATCGTGCCTGCGGCAAGTACCTATTATAATCCTTAGCGGGAGCTTTGTATGTAAGCGTAAAAACTCGCGCGTTCTTGACGGTCCACGTCTGGTTCACCTTAAGCGTCTCTTCTCGAACAGTATTTTCGTCGTACTGCACAGGGATTGAACCTCTGTAGATCGCACGAAATGCAGCGTGCCGGCTCAGAGTCGTGCGTTCTTTTGAGAGTACCTTGAGGTCTTTGTAAGCGCTCGTTATGGCGTCGGCATACCTCTCCGTGACCGTATCAAGCGTCGCGTACGCGTCGAAGCTATCGTCCGTGCTGACGGTGACGGCATCGACGGGCGTGTTCTCTGCAAGGTAGACGTAGAATTTTACTAAAGTGGTCTCGCTGTGGTCTATTTTGCACCGCGTTGGGTACGTGATCTTAAATCCACTATCACTTTTAAAAACATCGTTAGCTCCCGCTGCTGCGAGTACCAGCATGGAAGCAATCGAGCGTTGCAGATTCACGAAAACACTTCCTTTCGCTATAACGGCGCGTTATCTGAAGAGACGCTGCACTAAAGATAAACGTTTACATGCCGTAGAAATAGCCCTGCTTAGGTCGCTTTGCCAAATTCTCTGCTGTGTTTGGTTTTTGACGTGACTGTCGCACGCGGAGTCAGCAGCGGGGTGCGAGAACAACGGGCAATCCCGTTCTCGAATGGCGACGCTGATCGATAGAGGTGTTACCTCTCCGCGAGTCGGGGACCTGCGACCGCGTATTGGTCAAAAATGACTTTTTTTGACTCCATCTCGACTTAATAGTGTTCGGTTTGGCGGAGCTCACAAGCTCGCTTCTTTGCTACGCTTCATCGTTTATTGATTAGGACGTCGGCTATGAAATCGACCGCACGGCGTGCATAGTCCTTTGATACGCTTCGAATCGTTTCAGTATGTGATGTCAAAGAAAAAATTGCATTTAAGCCGCTCACTTTCAACATAGGGGCTGCAAGATCGCCTGTTTCGATGTAAGTTGACTTGTCAAACAGTACACAAATTTCGTGGGCGGGCACCTCGGTCATTTCTGCTAAGTAGTATTCGTGAAGAACCTCTCGAACGGTCTTAGCAGCGCAGTCCTCATCAAATAGGTGCGTTCGTTCGTCGGTCCCCCCCAGGCTGACTGGCACGGGGGTCCCTTCTCGGAGCTTAGGTTTTAGGACTTCTTCTATCCACTCTTCATCAAAAACAGGTGATACGTCCTCAAATGTGGCGACAAAAAAAGTGACGGCATCGTTCATTGTTTCGATGGTGAACGGATAAGTCCACACATCAATGCCGTGATGCTCTGCGTAAGCACGCGCCCCTCTCTTGAACCCGCTCGACGCCAGAAATATGCCAGTTGGAGCCTCTTTCAAATCAATGAGAGCTTTTTGGAGTCTGCCGAGATCTTGTAGACTGACAGGTTTGTCCCAGTGTCTCGCTTGTATTGCGTATCTGTGCGTTTGTACTCCGGTCTGAACCTCCCAATAGATGTCGAATTGGTGAGTCGCTCCGGAAGTCCCTTTGAGGTTCTTGTAAGGTTCAACCACTAAGGTCTGGACGGAGTCCTCCTTGTTGATCTGGTCAACGAGCTCGGCAACGATTGCTTCGTGCGCCTTGTCCCTGTTGGTCATGCAAGCGATAGATGACGTTCTTGCGCGTATCAAGTTTTCTGTTCGAGCCTATTTCTGGGGTCCGATATCTGCGGTTGCCCGAATTGGAAAAGAGCGTACAGTCAGCAGCATGTCGCTCGATGTGCTTCACGAAACGTAGACTGCCGCCTTTTTGCGGCATTCTGTGAGAAGACAGCTGTGCGCTTATGCGTGACACAAAAAAGTTGTCACGCTTTCGCACGAAAAGTCTGCCTCACGCGGGGTTAAGAAAGTTTCTTGCGAGGTTTGAGTCGGAGGTGAGCGTGATGGAAAAAAGGAAACTAACGAGACATGAACGCCAAGTCGTCGCCATCGTTGAACAGACGCTTAACACTTTGATTCAGACAGACTTGACCGTAGCAGAGATCATCGACGCTGCGGCTCAGAACACCGAGCTACAGAGAAGCGGCGCTACCGCGATACCATGACTGCAGAAAACGGCGTGTGCTTCTACGCACTTCACATTGGCTGCCCGAATGTGGCCGATTCGCACTGCAGACGGTGCGCTGAAGGCTTGACGAACGCGGTGAATCAGATACCTCGGCCGATCGCCGATAAGAACTAGACGGCGATCGGTTGGGTTATGTGAACTGCAGGCAAGATGAAATCGAAATGACAACCACGAACGTGAGGAGCGGGGCTATTAAGGCATCTAACGGTCTACATTGTCGGAAATCATCGTGAGCGTCGTCTTCGCGCGCACCTGTATTATGTCGACCAACACGTAAGCAGTGAGTGCGTAGGGAGCGACAAGAAAGGAGATACTCCACACGAGCGTTATGCATGAGTCACGAACTCCGCACGGCGTGAGCTGGTCGCCGCACGGCTCTGCAGTCGAAGCTTAGATAGAGGTGAACCAAGTCGGGTCGGCCACTTTGTCGCGCGGCAGAGAACAACTCTTTGTTTCGGTATGCGTGAAATCGCGACCCCACTTAACCGGGGTCCGGCTTCGAGATGCCAAGTTCTTTCTCGATGGCGTTAAACGACTTCCCTTGACGTCTCAGCTTAACGGACTTTCGTATTACCTTGTAGTCTTTCATAGTCTAGGCGAAGCATCGAAACGTTAGAGATTGTCAAATGGCACGCTATGTAGTCTAGCCGTTTGAGAGCCCTACCTCGACTCCTTGTTGAAACCTTAAGCGCGCTCTTCGTAGCCGTTACCGCTGGCTGCTTCTGCGTCCGTTCGTGTGCCGTCAGCGAGGAGTAGCAAAAGGCGGCCCGCCATATGAGTTTGGCTTGCAAAAGATTCCTTCACAAAGCCATTTTCATTGCGCAGTTGTTCGATGAGAGCATCCTTAAGCTCTATCTCTCGTTTCAGTTGTGAGACCTCGTTTTCGTTGTCAGTCAGTGCATAGTTGATGAGCTCAGCAGCGATGCGCGCTTTGGATTTGCCCTCGGTTTCAGCACGGGTGATGATAGCGCTAAAGTCTTCTTCACCCACTGCCGCACAAATCTGAGGCATGTATTATCAGGCGGCGATAGTGCTATAAATGGCTGTCGAATTGAATCGCGATCGAAACTAATGGCATCAGCGATGCTGTTTCATTTTTCTAGGCTTGCCACAATTTAGAAAAAGAGCTTAAATCGAACTTAATTGAAATATATAAGCCTCAAGGCGAATATAGGCGAGAAGCGTTTTTATTCGCTCCTTTATCGGGCATTAATATATATTCATGGAATGCTAATGTTATAATGCTCGAAATTACATGGATCCGAAGGATACTTGGCGAGCATGAAGTACTTGTGTCAGCTCAACAGTAGTTCGGCTGAACGGTGGTAACAACCGATAGGAGGGCGAAATAGCAGAACCGGAGTAAATACAGCGCAAGTCAAACCGTAATGGCCAAGAGGCGAATGTGCGGTCTACAAGTGGCGTGTAGGCGAGTTGCGGCAACGGCGTGGTGCGCCTTTTTTCGAAGAAACGGCACCTCTTTGTGAAGAGTCAATCACCTGCTGCGCGTGGGCCTCGTCTTCTTTACATGACACCTCGGTAACTTCTAACTTGTAGAGCGCCACTGGACAAATGTGCATCCGCCCTGGCCGTTGGCTTGCGTGGTCTGTAATGACTCTGATCGACCCTTTCACAAGTTGATGCGAGGCGAGAAAATCACTCAAAAAGACGTTTCAATTGCTTGAGGAAGAAACTAGAATGACCGTACCGCGTCTGCTATTTCTCTCTGTGATGATTGTTGCCGCGTTTTTATGCCTCTCTGTGGTTATTTCTGGGCTGGTTACAATCCGCCCAGTTGCGGCTGCTGATGACAACGCGTCGGCGCCAGCGTCGGGAGGGAGTGGGCAATCCACGTCAGACCAGACAGCATCAAATCTTACGTCGGCCCCGACGCAAAGCACATCGACAACCGCGGATCTACAGTCACAAACGCCTACGATTTCGTTAGTGCCCTATCAACTCACCGCTGCGAATCAAACGGTTTCAGAACCTTCGTCATCGAGCGCGTCAGCGACGGTCGGGGCAAATGAAACGGCAGGGGCTCCCAGTGGCGACACGGCGTCGGAAAACGCTGCGCCCCCTGCGGATGCCGTGACCACAAACGTGACGCAGCCGACGGCTGAAAACGGGTCGCTTGTGACAATCCCGGTTTCAGCAGGAGGTGGGGGGAGCGGGCTCATTTTGCTCACTTTGCTGAGTTATGGAGCAGCAGTCATTGTCCTTGGCGTGATGCGCTACTGGTCTTTTTCGTTTGATGAAGGGGCAGAGTCCTCTCCTGAATTGAACAGCGCGAACGTTGTTTATGTGCGAGGCTCCGCGTACTCGGCGCTTGAGAACGTCGAATATGGGCGCACCGCAGAAGGGCCGTGACGACGACAAGGCTAAGCTTTTTTTGCCTTAGAGCGAAGATCATGGAACTTCTGCTTCGCTGCGCAGCCTTCCACCACAAGACAACACTTTTATTCTAAGCTAGTTTAATGCTCGAACGGAGATCTGGTAAGATGCGGGCACATTGTCTCGTTGGTCTGATAGCGCTTTTGTTAGTTGGGGGAGTTCTCTCTGCTGGCTGCACTGCTCCAAGTGCAAATACAACGCCGTCGCCTTCAGCGACAGCGCAAGCGGCTGAACAGCGCGATCCGTTGCTTGAGAATTACGTAAACTCGCTGCATCTTGAGCTTGGCGGCACCGCACTCAGTGCGTGGCAAGTAACGTGGGAAAACGGGTCGGCGGTAAACGTGCAGCTGCAAAGAGAAGATGCAGTTTTGCATCGCAACGTGACCGAGAACCAAACTATCCTCCGGTTCAAGTCGATTGATGAGGCGTCGAACTACGTCGACAATCTTGACAAAACTGGATACACGGCGACTGCGAACGTGACATCAATCGAGACGAAAGTCTACCAGGGCATCACGGGGGCGACTCCGACTGTGTACAAGGATTATGTGCAGATCAAGCTCGCTGGCCCTGCATACAACAACATCAAACAGATCAATGATATTGTGGTCTTGCAATCGGTGAGCCTCGCCAAGACCTGATTGGCAGCACTTCAGTCTAGCGCACGTGGCGCGTCAAGGCGCTTGTTTGAACGGTTTTGAGTTGCCGGATGAAAAATGATTTTTACGGAGTTTTCCAAGCGCTTCACAGCCGGCCGTTGACCGTGCTGCCGTCTGCAGCGTCCCGGAGAGAGGCATGACCGAAAAAACCGTCTTGCGATCAGGCGGGCGCTTGGCCGCGCGGTTTGCGTGCCAGGCTTTGTGAGCGCTCAGGCGGGCGCGAACGGCTAACCTTTATCACGTCAGAACACAGACTATTATAAATGCTGAGAGATTTTATTCACCTATTGCCCCCGATCGCGCTATAATCAGCATACCGTACTCGCTCGCGATACGGGGCATAGAGGGACATATGGAACCTGACGAAAGGGACGACATCGTTTTTCACGGGACCTTGCAGCAACTCGTCGAGAAGGTCGAACGGGGCGAGATGGTTCCCAAGCTGCAGGCATCGCACGCGCCGATGTGCAAGTTCTTCACTTCGTTTTATGTCATCAACGGGATTCGGCACGTGGTCCCCCTTGTGCACGGTCCTACCGGATGCCCCTTATGGGTTTCAGATATCGTCAGGATGAGGGAGTGCTGCGAGTTCCGCGGGGTTCCCCTCGAGCCAACCGCCTGCACCTCGCTTGACGAGACGAACGTCATCTACGGCGGCGAAGGGAAGCTGCTCGAAGCGGTCAAGGAGGCGGACGAGCGCTACCATCCCGACCTCATCGTCATCCTCTCGTGCTGCTGCTCTGGGATCATCGGTGACGACGTCGAAAGCGTCGCCCGTGAGGCCGAAAAGCTCGTACATGCTCGGGTGCTCGCGCTTCGTAGCGAGGGGTTCGGGGGCGATTTCCGCAGCGGATACGAGGACGCCTTCGAGCTCATCATGGATCTGATGGAGCCGCCGAAAACGATCCAGAAACGTACGATCAACCTCATCGGCGCGCGAATGGGCCCCTCGCTCACCGAGTTTAGCGACGACCTCGACGAGATCACAAAGCTGCTCCACGAGGTGGGCGTCAAGATCAACGCAGTCATCGCCGGCGGGTGCACGGTCGAAGAGATCCGCCGGGCACGCGAGGTTGAACTCAATGCCTCGTGGTGCTACGACTGGGGACAAAAGCTCGGCGACGCCATGGAAGCGCGCTTCGGTATCCCTTACAGCAGGACTGGGCAACCCTACGGGCTTAAGGCGACGGAGGAATGGCTTATGGGCATCGCACGGCCGCTCGGTTTGGAGAAGCAGGCCGAGCGGGTGATACGGGAAGAGACCGAACGGATACGCCCGGACATTGATTACCTGCAACGCACGCTCGAAGGCAAAACTGCTATTGTCGAGATATCGGAGTTTCCCGGCCCGATTCGAGCTCTCTCCCTCGCACGGATGGCCGAAGAGTGTGGTGCCCACCCTGTCGTCATTAACGTGCACCCGTACACGATTAAGGAGCGGATGCCGAGCATCAAGTTCCTGTTAGAGACCGGCGTTAATCCCGAAGTAATCCTTACCAAAGGCCTCTTTCGCTTGGGGAGCTTCCGTTCGTCGCGCGAGACCGAGGGCGAGCTCGAAGCAATCGTACGAGGTTTTGACGATCCGATCTTCTTCGGCAACGCCGCCCGCTATCCAGGGTGTCCGGTGGTAAATCTCACGCTTCTGAACCCTGTGTACTTACCCCACTACGGCTTTCGGGGCATTCATAACATCGCCGCGCTGCTCCGACAAGCGATGGAAAACCAACGTCTCCCACGCTCAACACTCTTCCGAGGGATGCTCTACGGAAACGAAACAAGCTGACGAGGCGTGTGCGGTACGCACGACGCCCACCGACGCGTGCCTTGACCCATATGTCAGGTGCGCTCTCAGCGGCGCCGCCCAAACGGCACTCGGGGTCAGCGATAGTGCTGTTCTCGCGCACGCCCCGCAGGGGTGCAATTACCTCGTTGACGGTGCTTTTTCCTGGCAGGACTGCGACTACGCCCAGACGACGACGCTATGCACCAAGTTGTGTGAGGACGAGATCGTCCACGGCGGCGAAGAGCTCCTGGCGCGCACGATCCTCGAGGCAAAAGAGCTCGACATCTCAGCGCTCTTTGTGCTGAGTGCCTGCGGGCCTGAAATCGTGGGCGACGACATCGTCGCTGTGTGTGAGGATATGCAGCCTCGGGTCGACTTCAAGATTATTCCGATTGAGTGCGCTGGGTTTCGCGGGTCGCAATATGACGGCATTGACCTCGCCCTCGACGCGATGCTCCGCACGCTCGCCGAAACGCGCCGAACGGTCCCAAACTCGGTGTGCCTCGTAGCACCGCACGCCAACGCGAATCCGACGTGGATGGCCGATCTTGCGTGGGTTAAAGACGTTCTTTCCCGATTGGGCGTTCAGGTGGTGGCCACGCTCGCCCACGCCACCCCCCTCAGCGATTTAGCGAACGTCGCCGCCGCTGAGGGCGTGCTGCAGTTGAGCCACGACGCTGGCTACAGAGCCGTCGCGTATCTCGCCGACACCTTTGGGGTCGAACCCCTTTGTGCAGAATTACCCCTCCCCATCGGCCTGACCAACACGCGGCGATGGCTCACCGCGCTCGGCGAGCGCTTCGACGCCGAGCCGATCGCAGAGAACCTGATCGCGGACGGCGAACGGATGGTCACAGAAACGTGTCGCCGGCGCTGGCCTATGGCGCGCTTTTTCTATCGGACACCCGCGGCCATCGTGGCCGACGCCACGATCGGTATCCCGTTAGTCCGTTTTGCCACCGAGGAGATGGAGCTCACGCCTGCGCTCGTTGCCCTTCGCTCTGCAAATCTCGACGCAGAGCGCCTGCTCGAACGCGAATTGAACGACCTCGGCCTTGCGCCCCAAGTCGTGTGCGGCACCGACGTCTACACGACGCGGAGGAGCCTCGAGGCGGTGCGGCCGCGGGTCGTTTTCGGGAGCACGATCGAGCGACACGCGAGCGAGGGGCTGGACGTGCCGTACATCTTCGAGGTCGTGCGTCCTGTCAGGCACTTCCGGTTGCTCAATCGGGAGTACTTCGGCTACCGCGGCATCCTCAATCTGCTCGAGTGCATCCAAAACGAGTGGAGCGACCGTTGGCGGTCAACGCAACGGCGGTACGCGGCACGTTGGTAGGGGAGATATCACAATGAAACAAATCGCAATCTATGGTAAGGGAGGAATCGGAAAGAGTACCATCGCTTCGAACATCTCAGCGGCTCTCAATGAGCGAGGGGTCAACGTAATGCAGGTCGGCTGCGACCCAAAGCGAGATTCAACGAGGATACTCGCAGGCGGGCATCTCATCCCCGCCGTTCTGGAGATCTACCGAGACAAGCTCCGCCACGGACAGGACGCGCACTCTATATCGCTCGAGGACATCGTCTTCAAGACGCCGAGTGGCATCTACTGCGTCGAAGCGGGAGGTCCGGAGCCTGGAATCGGCTGTGCGGGGCGCGGGGTCCTCACGGCGCTCCAGATTCTGAAAGACCTCAAGGCGTTTGAGACCTACGCGATTGACGTGGCTATCTACGACGTGCTCGGCGACGTCGTGTGCGGCGGGTTTGCGATGCCCATCCGCGAAGGATTTGCGAGCGAGATCTACCTCGTTTGTTCCGGAGGCTTTATGAGCATCTATGCGGCGAACAACATCGCGCGGGCGGTGCAACGCCTTGCACGCCGCGGCGACACAGGGCTGTCAGGGATAATCTGCAACAGCAACGGCGATGACGCGTTGGAGCGGGCCGTGGTTCCCGCGTTTGCCCAGCGTTTGGGGACCGCGTTTGTGGAATTTGTTCCGCGCAGTTCTGTCATTCAAGCGTGTGAACTCGAAGGGCGCGCTGTAGTCGAACACGCTCCCCAGTCAGAGGAGGCGGCGATTTTCCGGGATCTTGCGCGTAAGGTGATGGAAAACGATGTGAAGGTGATCCCGACGCCAGTGGAGGAGCTGCCCGAGCTCGAAGAGCTATACCGGAAAAACTTGGTAAAGGTTGAGGCCGTGTGACCGGCGTGGTGGTCAGACCATTGTCCGCTGTGTGAGGCGAACGTGAAAGAAGAAAAAAACGTTCCGCTGTGTCTGAGTTGCAAGAACTACGTTAGCCCCCGGGTCTGTCAGGTCTTTGCTACGATACCTTTGGAGATATGGGAAAATCGCATTCGCCATACAGAGCCTTACCCCGGCGACAACGGCAAGCGTTTCACGCCAAAATTCGGATAATTCAGCGTGCACACCGTTGGCACGCACCTCGTTGGTCGGATTCGGTAGTGCTGTTACGCACATAAACATGGAAGCGCCACTTTGCCGTGGCTGAAGGGAGGTCTGTCGAATCGTGTTAACAGAGTCCGCTGATGCCGCGGGCAAAAATGATGTGAAGAGAAGAACAACCATGTATGGGCGCCAGGCGCCTGTAAGGAGAGTGAGGAAGCCATGTGTTCGGTAGGCGGTCCGTTCGGAGACGAAGAGATCGTGTGGCCGAAGAACTATCGGTGCAGTGCGTGCGGAAAGAAGTTCAAGGCGGTGGGCGAGGACCCCGCGTGTCCCGCCTGCCAATCAAGCGATCTTGAGGAGCTTCCCGACGATTAATTAGACGCGCTCGCGGTGTGTTTTTTGAGGTTTCGCAGCGATGCTGCGCGCAATGAAGAGAAGTCTTGATCGCCCGCTAGAAGCCTCCACAGGAGCGCTCTTGCAAGAAGTGGGCATTTCACGTCGGCCTGCCCCTCATGCCGGCTAATTGAGGCACTAGATATGAATAACTTTGATCCTATGAAGCAGATCGAGATTGACGAGATTTACCGAAACACGCCTTTGGAGCTGATTCCTTGGAACATAGAAACACCGCCCGCGGCGCTGGTTGCGCTCGTCGACAGTCGAATCGTCACTCCGTGCCGAGCGATTGATCTCGGCTGCGGCGCCGGCAACTACGCAGTGTGGCTTGCGAGCCGGGGGTTTGATGTCACGGGAGTGGATAGTGCTCAGACGGCGATCAAGCGCGCTAAGGAGCATGCGACGAAAAAAGGGGTCAAGTACACGTTGCGATGCCACGACACGAGCTGTGCGCTCTGAGAACGATAAAATAAAAAAAGAAGGGCGCCGGCCTTACGACGTGATGAGCACCGAATAAACGACGGCGTTTGTTGTTTGGTTTGCTGGGCTTATCTCACTCAAAATGATGCCACCGGTTCCCGTCTGAGTTGCCTGGAAGGTGAACAGGTCAGTGCCGCCCGCCCCAACAACTGTGCTCGATGTACTTACGTTGCTCGCAAACGTCTCATTGACGAACTTAAGGGTAGAGTTGTCATAGAGCGACAGCTCCCAGTGGTAGCCTGTCGACGGATTCGATGGCAGCGGGATTGTAAAGTCCTGGCCCTGTGAGACGAGTACCCCGTTCACATTATACGAAACGATCGTTGTAGAATTTATGGTGTAGTTCACGCTGTTTGTTGTTTGGTTCGCTGGGCTTACGTAGTTGAACGTGATGACACTGGTTCCCGTCTGAGTTGCTAGGAAGGTGAACAGGTCAGTGCCGGGCGCCCCAAGCGCTGATATGTTGCTGGCCACGTACGTTTGATTGACCAACGTTATGGAAGCGTTGTTGTAGGTCGGCTCCCACTGGTAGCCTGTCGATGGATTCGATTGCAGCTGGATCGTAAAGTTCTGCCCTTGCACAACGGTGAGGTTGGTTGCCTCACGAAGCGCGGTTGCGTTACTTGTGTTACCACCAAGCGCGGCTGATGCGTTACTAGCGACCGCTGTGCTAACGGCCGCTGTAGTTGTACTTGGGCTCGGGCTTGGCGTCGTCGACGAGGTACACCCCGCGCACCCTACCGCTAATGCGAGTGAGATTACGACGATCAAACTCGCTGCTACAGTCTTTCTCATTTTCATACTCCCTAGAAGTTATTCAGTGAGGTACAAACGAGCTGAACGCACTTAGTCGTTTCCATCTGCGCGTTTTTTAGACATTTGCAGCGGAAAAACCGGGGCTTCACACTACTGGTGTTGTGATGATGAATTCCCTCACGATGCGCCACCAGAAGACCGGAAGGGCGGAGGGCGCCGTGAGCAAAAGTGAAAACGACACCCGGGGACGATCCATGATCGCCAAACTAAGGCGGTCATAGCGCTTAAGAAGCCATTCAGAGTCACTCACGGTTTTATATATCTGAGCTTTATCCTGTGAGCGTAAGCGAATCATAACGATTAGGTGTGCAGCGCCGCTATGCAAGGATTATGTTTGCCGTAGGTCATTACCCAGATTTTCATCCTGATTCGGCGATCAAACGCGCCGAGGAGCATGCGACGAAAAATGGGGTCAAGTGCACGTCTCTCCTTGCCGATGTGCTCGGCGATTTGGAAAACGTCACAGGAACGTTTGATTTTGCCTATGATTGGGAGCTGTTGCATCACATATTCCCTGAGCAGCGCCAGCAGTACGTAGCGAACGTGCACCGCCTCCTTAATCCAAAAGGGAAGTATCTCTCGCTGTGCTTTAACGAGAGCGATCCTGCGTTTGGCGGCGCAGGCAAGTATCGAAGAACGCCGCTAGGCACTGTGCTGTATTTCTCGTCCTTGGGCGAGCTGCGCGCGCTTTTCGAACCGCCTTTACAATTCTCGAGTTGCGGACTGTTGAAATCTACAGCAAATCCGCGTCACATCTCGCCAGCTATTGCTTCATGGAGCGGAGGGAAGCGAATGGACAATAGATGGCACAACGAATCGTGGGTTTATCTCTTGTGTGAAATTATTGGTAATGAGGCGTGAAACGAAAGCCGCCAAAAAATGGTCTGAAGGCGTCTGAGGAGATAAAGTTTCAGCGGTGGAAAAATTCAGCAGTCAGAAGCACAAAAAATAGTATCGTCGCCGGCCTGCAGCACTAGACGGAACTGTTGCGTCACTGCCAGCTAATTGGAAGCTGTATACATTTAGAATTGGAACTCTTGTCAGAGCTTAGGCACAAACGTTTGACAGGGGTAATCTACTTACTTGTGATCTAGCTGGTTATGACGTCGCCTTCACACGGCGGAGGTCGCCGGTTCGAATCCGGCCGAGCCCATCGTTCTTTTATGACTTGGACACTCCAGAGGCTTTCGATGACGATTTCTCGACAGCGAGAATTATGGTGAGGAAAAAGCACAAACAGGGTAAAAAGTTGCACAACTTTGATGAAAAGTTGCACAACTCTGACTCTAAAGGCGACGACGAGCCCGAACTCGCTTGGCAGGAGACTGTTGATCTACTGCCAGAAGACGAGGTTGAGCAGAGTCCGGAAATTTACTACTTCACTGATGAAGACGGCAATATCCACTCACGTGAATTCCTGGCAGAAGAACTCGTTCTAGACGAGAACGAATTCAAAGGCGCGCTCGAAAGAAAATCAAGCCGGAAACCTCAAAAACTGAAGCCAGGCGCTGTCGATATAGTCAGCCTACGAGCACCTGACGAGCCCATACAGCACGTCCCGCTACCTGCGCCTAAATCTGGGGCACCTCCTCTGGACATTCGAATATCCAGTGAAGTGGTTCCGGAACTGTCTCCAAAAAGAGGGTCGCAGCACGCTGCGGAAAAGCAAGTCGTCATCGACCTTAACTCCTATAACGCTCCCAACGGAACGGTGACTGGAGGGCCCCATCACGAATCAGGGGCGCCTCGCACGCTTTACTTTACGCGAGCAGAGCTCGACGCGTATGTCGCGTTCCGCAGCGAAGGGATGGCAAAGAAATCCAAAGACTGGATTAACAGATCTTCAGAGGCGCTCTGGGAGTCGACAAGAGGCGAGATTTCGCTTACGTGTATTTCATAATTGGCGAGTTCATCAAGTATGGCGTCAATCTCGCGCGACTTTTTGGTCAAGTAAATGTGCTTGGAGTCCAGCAAGGAGACGAGCGTCGAGATCATTTGAGATTTAGGCAAATGAATTTCATGATAATTCTCGACGTTGACGTTGATCCCTCCAGTCAAGTAGATCTTTTTTATTTCTTGACCCGGGAGCGCCTTTTCGACTAACTCAGCAACACTCTCGCCGACTCCGGTCGCGTCGAGGGCATACGTTATCATGGCTATTTTGCCTTGCTTGACCGCGTGAGCCTTGAGTTGATCGTGCATCCTTGCGAGTTGCGAAGCGACGTCGGTATAAAGCATCCGCAGCGTGAACCGCTTTAGGTATTTGACGAAATAGTGAGCCGTAAAAGTCGGAGAGTATTGAGCCTCCACGACGGCGACCGTTGACGGGTCGTGCTTTTTTCCGAGATCCACGCCAACGAAGTAGCGCATAAAATCGGGCAGCGGTGCGGGCTCGTCGCTCTCCTCGGGATGATTCATAAGCTGCCTCATGCGTATCCACTCCTCGAGAGAGTAGCCGTCAGAGGGGAACCACGCGGACGGCGCTTCGGGATAGTAGTCGGCCATGCTAATCTAAATCGAGTTCGATCTCCTTTGTCAAATCGGGGCGCGTCAAGTCGAGCGGCTCCGTGTCATAATTCTTAAACCCGGTCTCGTCTCCGAGGTCGAGGTCGAGCTCGTCAAAGTCCTTAACTGATTCTTGCACGACGTCGAAACGAAAGAGCGAGGTCGCCGCTTGATGAAACTCGCACATGTATTCTTGAGCAAACCAATACTCGCCAAGGGCCTTGCGCTCTTGCTCTAAGAACTCGGCTGATATGCGAGGACACTGGTCGGCAGTAATCTTTATTTTTCTAAACTCGTCGCTCTCTGTATAACTTTGGAAAAACCAACCTCGCCGTCCATGAGGAGTGCCGATCGCAAAGACCTTGCCTTCACTGACTGCCATCATGGGCCGCACAGCATAATAGAGATCATCGTCAACGAGGGCCGCCTCGTCGAGGATAAGGAGGGAGACGCCCGAGAATCCTCGCGTCGTGCGCTCAAGGCCCGGGAGACTGACGATCTGAGACGTATTCGAGAACTCGAGCGTCCGCGTGTTCTCGACGTCTGCCGGCAACGGCCGCCCAAGCTCCTGATAATAGCCTAAGATGGTTTTAAACAATAGTGAGGACTGCCGCAAGGACGGCGATAATACCAGCACCAAGGCCCCGGGATTATTCAGAGCATGCCATAATGCGTATATTGCACAGATCATGCTTTTGCCGGACTGACGGGCGGCGAGTATCATAATGCGTTTTTCAGTCGCTAAAAGGACGTCTTTTTGCCATTTATCGGGCGTTATGCCGAGCGATTCAGCAAACTTGACAGGATTGAGGGCGCTAACGATCTCTTGAAGCATCTCTTTTTGTGCGGTATTGTCAGCTGCGCTCATTCTAGAACCTCGCCTTGCGTTTCCTCATCAATCATCGAGTCAAGGGCCTCATCAACTGCGACTGTCGAAAGAGGCTATCGATTCTAACGGGATCATCTCCGACCCAAAACCGGAGCAGGCTACAAAGTGCTGCATCTGCTCGGGAATCGTCCTCGCCATAGTCGCTCGTATCGCCATTATAAAAGAGCCGAGCAAACTTGTCACCATCCGCAGCAGCTAACGCTTTCTTTATGATTGCTCTATCGCTCATTTGCGGTCCGGTCGACCGGACAACTGCAGCAGCCTTCGGAGCAGGATCATCGCCAAATCTGTCTCTATATACATCGGCAACCGCATCAGGATTATTATTGACTGTTTTTGGATAACTGTCATAGACGTGTCCGGTTATAGACAAGAACCGGCCATGATCCCAAAATTCGTATGTCTGACCGTCAATCTCAATTTTAGAGCGTCCGCCGGGTTTTGTGCCAAAATTGAGAGTTCTTAATCCTCCACTGCTCGGACTTATTTCAACGTATGTGCCGAGCATTTTCAGCACTCGTTCAACGTCCGGCCGGGCCCTACCATCTAGTAGGCAGTGATCGAAGTCCCCTCCGGTCATTGACCGATCGTTAGGCAATGCAAAATAGAGACCGTCTAAACCGAGTTGGACGTACCGCTCGTACGCTTCGTCGAACGTGCGCCATGTCTCGGGATTCGTCGACGAAGCCCCTTGATATGGAGGCTTGTCCCATTTGTCCTCGCTATCATTCCATCGGTAACTCCACAGCGCCCAATTCGGCAACGCTTTTATCGCGCCCGGGATTCCCTCGGACCTCACCTTCAGCGCGGCCGGCCTCTTGTCTACTCTGAGTTTATGGTCTAGAACGTGTCTATCCCTACCAACTGTTGATAGGCCGCAAATAAGGCCCCCAGAATTGACGAGAGCAGCGTCAATCATTTCGCTCAGTTACTCGTATTAGGTTCATTTTTGTTGCTTCCACTCAAAAAAAAGAATTAAATTAACAGGAAGACGACGACGAGAAGCAACCAACCAGTCTACACGGCTAACACAAGCCAACAAGGAGCCAAAGCCTTTTTAAAGGCTACGTACTATAGTACCCTGTTGGCATGTGCAAGAGGTGAGGACAGCAACCAACGTTCTTCTTATCGCGCATGCCACGCCCTATTCATTCTTTTTTTAGAGTAATTAATTCCTCTAAGGTGCCATCTTAATTAACACTTTTGAAATTCTCGCAACTTCATGACGATTTTAAGCGAGACCCTATCTCTGAAATTGCTTTTTCTTTGATCTCTGCCTTTTGTTCCTCTTTGATCACCTTATTATCGATTATTCTGTGGCTATCCCCACGCATACATAGCTAAGCGCCATCACACGCAAAAAGCAAGTCAATCTGTTCTTCTCGTCCTTCCAAGGCTTTTTCAATATACTCCGTCGGGAAATAAGTCCCGCTGATGTCAAGTGCGCCGCCCCCCTGCTCGATTGCGTCGAGCAAGTCATCATACGTCAGTCCCCATTTGTCCAGATCAACGGCGAACACGTGCCGCGTTTCCTCATCGAGGGGGTGCCATCGAGAGCGGACAAAAACAAGGGACGCTTGCTGATCAGCCACCGCCACATACGCGCGAGGGTCGCTTAATACGCCTTCGTGGTCCCATCTCGGCTTAGACTCCCACAGACCGGGTACGAGTTCGTAATCAATGTCTTCGAGCACGGCCATGACCAAACTGTTAATTGCTTCATCATCTGGGTATCTTAGATCCTGCTCCGGGTCGCCTCTTATGAGCGGCCTGATTCCATCAAACAGAGCCATACGCATTTCTTCGCGCAACTCGGAAGGAACGTCCTCAGAGCTCAGGCCTTTTTTCCACACAACAGGACTGAATCGCGTCATAAACGAGCGTGCTATCTTGTCCAAGTCTTCAGCGAAGGCATACCCGATGCGCTCCTTGAATATGCGTGTCATTGCAGATTCTACCATTATACCGCCTCTTTTTATCCTGTATGTCAGTCATCTTTCCCTCCTCTCTACCCTTACAGGCTATATGTATGCAAGAATGGCCCAAAAAATGAACTCCGACAAGCCCTTGCCGAGTCGCTGAGGAAGCGGGAAGAACTGAAAGCGGCTCGTGCGGCCAAGCAGAAGTGACCAAAAGGGATTAGATCAAATGTATATCATCACGTTCGTCAGCTCGTTTCGTTTTCGCAGCTCTTTTTCTGCGATTTCGGCTTCCAAATCTTCTATAAATCGATATGCATACTCCAATGATTGAATCAAAAAATCGTTCTTTTTGGTCGCAATTTCTAGTTGCTGATGTAATTGAGCATTCTTTTCTTGGGTTTCGAAAATTTTAAGACGCTCACCTTGTTCTCGTGACTCTTGCAGCTCTTTGCGAATGAATTCTTGAATTGCTTCAGAAGGTCTCACCTGCTCTAGCGTTTCAGGGGTCAATACAGCTTCTTGCAGCTCTCGCGACAAGAGCTCCATCGTTTTGTTGAAGGTTTGTATTCCATCTGCGGCAAACTGCAAGTCAACGGATAGCTTCATTATATCGGCATCTGGAATCAGAGCAAATTGATCACGTAACCAGCTGAAGTAGGGGGCTACATCTGAAAGAATGCTCCTATACAACGCACCGTAAAACGCACCGTAAGTTACTGCGTCATGCTGGCTGTTGACAATTTCATAGGCATTCATTTGTTTTAGCAGTTCTCGGCCTATTTGCAGTTTCTGAAGATCGTTCGTCTGGAGAACTTCGCGCATCTGGGCAATCAACGCTTTGTCAGATCTTCGTGCCTCTCCCAGCAGTTCCGCAATCTGGATAGTATTTTTTGCCCAATCGAGGTTCTCTCGCATCACTCGTGAAGCCAAATTCGATTGGATCATGCCGGTAACGTCGGGAGGACTAGATTGGGATCTTCTTTTCCGTTTTGGATTTCCATTCGTCATATACGTCCCTATAAAGGAATATAGTGAGATCGTACTTAAGCATTGATGGATCAGACTCGATTATGCGCTTCTAAACACCTAATTGAATCGTGAAACAGTCGATTTTCAATTTAAAAAACAACAAGCCTCAAATTCAAGAGATAAGCGAGTAATGCATATAAGACGTGAACTTGTCACGCCTCTTAGTGGGACCTACGGCTTGCTATTGAGTGCACCATGTTAAAACGCCTCCTCCTTTCCGCTCAACTGATCCGGTCGGAGACGTCAAACATCAACGCCTACGGCTTGCCACCTTAGAATGAATAAGTAGTGATTGAAATGGCATCGAATGTGAATTTGCCGTCGGTTACGATCGACGAACTTGTTGTTCCCTGGAGCCGGCCCACAGAGGTTCCCGGGAGCAGTCTTGAAAGAAAGCGGATCGAAAGACTACGGGTAGACACAATGGGGAGGGGCAGGTAAATGCCCTACGCAGACCCCCAACGACGCCGCGCCTACGACGCGGCACGTAAGCGCAGGAAACGGGCCCAGGGGTGGACGAAAAAAAGGGCGGACATGCGTCTTACCGCCCTTGAAATTAAAAATGCCGAAGACCTCAGCGATCTCTACAACGAGGTTGTCGAAGAGGCGCGAAACGCCGATGGCTCTTCGCTCCAGCTCGAGGCTAAGTTACGAATTAAGCTGCGGGCCGTGGAGATCGGTCTTAGGGTTATTGAGATCACCAGTCACGAGCAACGCATCGCCGCACTCGAGGAGAGATCCCGATGAGCCGACACGGATCGAGAATTAACAGACTCGAACGGCACCGTAAGAGGCGAGCTGCGACTGAAACCGAGATCCCCCATGATCCCATAGCATTCGCCAGGTCGTTGGGCATAGAGCCCGACCCATGGCAATGCGACCTCCTCAACGCAACGGAGGAGCGCATCATCCTCAACTGCGCGCGGCAGTCCGGGAAATCAACCATCGTCGCCATCCTCGCGCTCCACCACGCCTTACTCAACCCCGGGTCGCTCGTGCTTATCCTTTCCCCGTCGCTTCGGCAGTCAGAACTGCTCCTTGAGAAGATCTCCACCTTTTATCGCCGCCTCGGCAGGCCGGGCGGCAGTGATACTGACTCAGCCACCACACTCAAACTCAGAAACGGCAGCCGCATCGCCGCACTGCCTGGGTCCGAGTCGACTACACGAGGCTTCAGCCCGTCTTTAGTGCTCCTCGACGAAGCCGCACGGGTATCTGAAGAGCTCTACTACTCCGACGTCAGGCCCATGCTGGCCGTTTCGCGGGGGCAACTGATCCTCCTCAGCACGCCACACGGCAAACAGGGCATATTCTGGCACGCGTGGGACGAAGAGCCGGACTGGAAGAAGGTCAAGGTGACTGCGGACCAATGCCCCCGCATCGAAAAGGACTTCTTGGAGCAGGAACGGCGCGCTTTAGGCGAGTGGCGGTTTGCCCAAGAGTATCGTTGCGAATTCGTGCAGGACGAGGCCAGCATCTTTAAAGAGGCGTGGGTTCAGTATTACGATCCCGCCGACGTACCAAACATGGATAAGGTCATCCAATCGTGGGATACTGCACAAGCCAAATCGAGCTCGTCGAGTTACGTGGTAGGGCAGGTATGGGGGTGCATCGGCGCAGACTTCTACTTGCTCGACCAGGTGCGGGGCCGTCTCGACTTTAACGAAACGGCAAGGGCTATCGAAGGGCTGTCAAAGCGCTGGCCGCAATCAACAGCTAAATTAGTGGAGGCTCAGGCGCTCGGCGCTGCCTTGGTCACGCACCTCAAACACACCGTCCCGGGCCTTATTCCGATAACCGTGAAAGGGTCAAAAGAAACTCGGGCTCGCGACTGTCTGCCTCTCTGGGAATCAAAGAACGTGTATATCCCGAAACCGGATAATGGCGAATACACATGGGTCTACCAATACGTGCAGGAGCTGTTGAACTTCCCGAATGTCGCCCACGACGACCAAGTGGATGCAACGACCCTTGCGTTAAATCAGCTACATAGCACGTTATTTCGCGCATCGAAAGTGCGTATGATCGAGACCGCTACCTCGCAGCCACTGACCCCCTCCCAGCCACTGCCGGGGCACTACTACTTCGTAGGGTGGGTTCCCGGACGCTCACTTTTTACCGTTCTGGTCTTTGACTACACGGATTACACGGATTACAAGGTCGTCTCCTTCGGGCGCTTTCCCGTAGACTCCATAGAAGACCAGATCACGCGCGTTGCTCAACTAGCGCGACACTATAATAACGCCGTGGTCAGGGCCTTTGATGACAGGAATGAGGCATTGGTATCCGCGCTCGAGGTGCACGGTGTCTACGTGGAGTGTATCGCCCGCTCAGAGCGTAAGTATTGCTACGACAACTTGGCTCTCCTGATAGAGAACGACACGATCACCGTCCCCGCCTATCCCGAGCTCATCGCCGAGCTCGACGTCTTCAAGTCAGCGTCCACGTATGACGACAGCGCTGATTTCAGCCTACAGGTTGCACAGCAATCAGCGATCGACGCCTTGTGTCTCGCGACGCATGACCTCACCCCGGGACTGATCCGCTACCTCACTCAACCGAGCGTGTACTATAGCTACGATCCGGATTTGTTTAGAAGGTGAGACTTTTAGTTGGCTTAGCAGTTCGCTTACTAAAAACCTCTCAATCGTGAGCGCCGCAGCACATGAAATCGGCGAGCAAACAGCGCAGCAGTCGGGAATCCACGGGCTGTGCCTCGTGACCTACGACGTGGACCCGGAGCTTTGTGAGGACGTCTGCTATAGTTGTGAAGGTGTTCTATAGCCATGATCCCGACTCATCGATTACTGAAGCCACGGTGACGTCGAAATGTGGATTGAGGCGCAGAACTGCCCGCTGAACAAATGTACGTAAGTCGGGCATTCTCTGTCTTCAATGGTTTCAGATCGTTTATCAGCCCCTTTTTTGAATTGAAAGCTTTTCCACACATTTTCGTACCATGCAAGCGAAAAGAAGGCTTGAAATAGTAAAAGTGGCACAGCCTTAATAAAGGAGGTGAAACACGTGAACGAAAATCTATGCGCACAATGTGGCACGGCGACATCACCAGGCGCGAAGTACTGCGTGAGCTGTGGCGCGGCCCTTGCCGTACAAGGAACGCAACGGCCAGCACAAGCCCCTCCAGTCTACCGAGCGCCTGCATATTACACGGGCACTCCGACGCCCTACCAAGGCGTTGCCATTCGTTTTGTCGCCATCCTTATTGATTACGTTATCATCGGGGTCATTTCTGTAATACTCGCGCTCCCATTCGTTGGCGCGGCCATTTTAACAGCAAATGCCGGAAACCTATCGGCACTTTCAGGCGCGTCTATTGCGGCGGCAGCCTTGGTAGGAATCGTTGTGTGGTTCCTGTACTTCACGATGCTCGAGGGACACTATGGACAAACGATCGGCAAGATGGCGCTCAATATCAAAGTCGTACGCGAAGCGGACGGCGCTCCGATCGACTACGGGGAAGCGGCGGTGCGGACAATCCTTCGCATTATCGACGGCTTGTTCGATTATCTTATTGGGGCGATTTTTATCTGGACATCCGATGAGAAACAGCGCCTCGGCGATCGCGTCGCGCACACCGTCGTCGTAAGCAAGTGATCGACGGCGCTTCTCTTTTTTGTGCCGAAGAACGCACCGCTACCCTTTGCGAGATAACGATGGTCATAGTGCAGCTGTTGACGGATCGAAAGTCATCGTGCATTTTTTTTAGCGGGACGAAAGCCGATAGCTAACTACGCACATTCTGCGATAAAAACCGCAACGATCGAAAGAAAGGACGCAGTCTTGATCGCAAATCGCGCAAAGAGACACAATCGAACGGTAAGAAAAGATTAAAAAGGGATGTTTTCCTATGGCTTAACCAAAGGAGGTGAAACATATGGACGAAAATCTATGTGCACAATGTGGCACGGCGACATCACCCGGTGCCAAGTACTGCGAGAGCTGCGGCGCAGCCCTTACCGGTCCAGCAGCCAAATCCGCGCCTGCGTTCGCCCCAGCGCCCGGGTATCAGGCCCCCCGTGCTTACGTGCCGTACGCCGCATCGCCCTACCAGGGGGTCGCCATTCGCTTTGTCGCAATACTCATCGATACCATCATTATAGTGATCGTCGCGGCTATACTATCGGCTCCTTTCAACGCGTTAGCCGTTATAACGAACAGTGCAGCGGGCACGGTCACATTTTCGTGGGCCAGTGCTCTGGGCGGACTCGTTTCGCTCGCCGTATTCATACTTTACTTCACGTTGCTTGAGGGGCACTATGGGCAGACCGTTGGGAAGATGGCCGTCAAGATCAAAGTCGTACGCGAAGCAGACGGCGCTCCGATCGACTACTCACAAGCGGCTGTCCGAACGATTCTGCGGTTTCTCGATGAGATTCCGTACGTCATCCCCTACCTACTCGGTGCAATCCTCATCTGGTCTTCTGAAGAGAAACAACGCTTGGGCGATCGCATAGCACACACCGTCGTAGTAAAAGCGTGATAGGGGCGCAAGCCCCTTTTCTTTTATGTTCGCAACTGAGCGCAGAGCTTGGCCGACCGGTTAATTCCAGTAGCAAGCGCTGACGCCGGTCGCATTAGTATCCATCTGAAACGAGAGCGAACAGAGCGTTGCGATTCTGGAGCTAATGAACGCGTCGCTTTCGCAGCGTGCAGCTGACAGGTTTGTGTGCAGAATCATAAGGAAAGATTCAAAAGGTATGCTCGCTCTCATCCTAACAAAAAAGGAGGTGATACACGTGGACGAAGAAAAATGTGCACAGTGCGGCACTCCTGCTGCACCTGGCGCAAAGTTTTGCGAGAGCTGTGGCGCACCGATGGCCGCCGCTTCACAACCAGTTGAAGGCCCAGCTATGGCGGAGCCTGCTCCGTCTTACATGCCCAGCGCCGAAATGTCCTATCAGGGCGTCGCCATTCGTTTTGTAGCGTTTCTCATTGATTACATAATTTTAGGGATAATCAGTTGGATACTCGTTGCTGTCTTTGCCGTATCAGCGATTTCGGTCGATACCTCAACTGGTGCAGTGTCGATTGGCGCGGCGTACTACGCAGCTATCATTGTGGTCATCTTGCTCGAACTGCTCTACTTCACGCTTCTCTTAGGGCATTATGGGCAAACGGTTGGCATGATGGCTGTGAAGATAAAAGTGGTCAGGGAGGCAGACAGCGGACCGATCACCTATGGAGCAGCGTTTATACGCACGATTCTGCTGCTCATCGATGAGATTCCGTACGTCATTCCCTACCTGCTCGGTGCGGTCCTCATTTGGACTTCCGACAAGAAACAGCGTCTCGGCGATCGTCTTGCACATACTGTCGTAGTGAAAGCGTAATAGGGGCGCAAGCCCCTCTCTCTTTTTTTTGGCTGAGTCTTGCGACGCGCTGTGCGTCAGTATTCCGCACGAAGGGCATATTTTAGGCGAATCACAAGAAAAGATTAAAATGGCATGCTCCCCCTAGGGCTTAACAAAAGTGAAGGAGGTGAAACACGTGGACGAAGACAAATGCGCTTTGTGCGGTACTCGAGCGTCTCCCGGTGCCCAATACTGCATGGCCTGCGGCGAGGCGATTATCCGCCAAAAGCAAGCGGCTGGGCAGCAGCCCGAGGGGGCCCCCACATACGCACCTTCATTGGAAGTCGAACGGGCTGGCGCAACTCTCTCCTGCCAAGGCGTTTCGATCCGTTTTGTTGCGCAGCTTGTTGATGTAATCATCCTCGGAGTCGTTTTTTGGATACTGGGCTTCACAGGCGCGGGTACCATTACCGTCGATGCTTCGGCGGCGCAGGTTTCAATAAGCCCGTTCTTTGGGCTACTTATCGTGATCGACGTCATTATTGCTTTCCTCTACTTTACGCTACTCGAAGGACGAAACGGGCAAACCATCGGCAAGATGCTCGTAAAAATTAAAGTTGTAAAACAGACTGACAACTCATCGATTAGCTACGGTGAAGCTGCAGTGCGCACGATACTGCGCATCATCGACTTGATCCCGTTCATCTTTGCTCCATATCTGCTCGCAGCGGTTCTAATTTGGTCATCGGAGAAAAAGCAGCGTTTAGGAGATCGAGTGGCACACACCGTCGTTGTGCAGTCGTGAGAGTCCGGTGTGAGTGAGCCTACGCTAGTGCCTGTGCATGACGCGCGAGCAATTATGATCAGCAGGCGCATTACTTCGACGGATCCTGCGGGTAAGCGTCTCTTGCTGACGGCATATCGGTGACACGGAGTAGGTGTTCATAGGCCGCTTGATATGTAGAGCGCGGAAAGCGGGAGCTTTGCTAGTTGACGCCTAGCCACGGCATCAAGATGCTGGCTAGCCACGCTTGCGGCAGCAACGTTGGTGCCTAGAACTCAAATAGAGTGACTTATCTATGTTCGGTTCGTAGGTAGAGCACGCATTGTAGGAGGTAACATGAAGGTCTTAGGCGGTCCCGCTTCGCAATTGCTTGGTTCGCGCGTCGCACGAGAGATCGGGTGCGAACTGGCCATCGTTGAATTCAAGCAGTTTCCCGACGGCGAACTGTATTTGCGCGTTACAGAGGAACTCGACGGCGACACGCTCGTCGTGCAGAGCACAACGAGCAATGACGATATCGTCTACCTTCTGCAGCTCATCGACGCTGCCTCTGACGGCTATCTGAGGGTGGTCATTCCGTATTTTGGGTATGCCCGGCAAGACAAGCGATTTAAGCTCGGAGAACCGATTAGTGCGCGAGCCATCGCTCAAACGATCGGCGCAGACGAAGCTTATGTCGTCAATATCCACGATCCCGCCTCGCTCGATTATTTTCAACTCAGAAGTGGCAAAAAAGCGGTGAGTCTCTCCGCAGCGCGCCTTATCGGCACGCATTTGAAGAGCATGGAGTTCACGTCGCCGCTGCTGATAGCCCCGGACGAGGGCGCCACTGCGTTAGTAAGCGACGTCTCTCAGGCTATGGGGTGCGAGTTCGACGTTCTGGTAAAGAAGCGGGTCACGTCTGAGCACGTCGAAATACAACCAAAGACCGTGGACGTTGACGCGCGCGAGGTCATCGTCGTGGACGACATGATTTCAACGGGGGGCACCATGGCCGAGGCCATCAAGCTTTTGCGGGGACAGGGAGCGCGGCAGGTGCACGTCGCGTGCATCCATCCCGTGCTGTCTCTAAACGCGCGGCTACGCTTGTACCGTGCAGGAGTCGATAGCATCATAGCGACCGACACTATCGAAAAAGCCGAGAGCGTCATCAGTGTCGCACCGTTAATAAAGGACGGCATAGAAGGACGCTAGCGAGGTCGAAGCGCATCCTGTACGATCTGTGCGTGGTCAAACGCCAGCGGGGGCAACTTCGTTATATCCCAAAGCATCGCTTTCTCCGCGTCAGAATCGCCAGCTAACACGCCCCCGACGATCGTAGCTGTAAATGCGACGGACACGACATGTCCACGCGGGTCACGACGTGGGTCCGAATAGACGCCGACGAGGGATGCTATCTCGACGACGAGTCCGGTCTCCTCAAGGATCTCCCTCCGGAGCGCAGCTTCAACGGTCTCGCCGTATTCTACAAATCCGCCGGGCAGTGCGTATTGTCCTCGAAACGGCTCTCCCTTCCGCTGAATCAATACAATTTCGCCATCTTTGACGATGACGGCGTCAACGGTGAGCGCGGGGTTTTTGTGCATCAGTGCATGGTGCGCGGTTCGCTACTTGAGATTGCCGATTGACCGCGAAAGCCTGCGGCGTCAGCAAGAGACTGCACGTGCGCTGTGCCCCCTACCGCAAAGACTATTCTGCTCACCTACTATGTACACCTGATGTATGACGTCTACGCGATACGGAAGGATTTCCCTGTCCTTAACAACGTCGTTTATCTCGATAACGCTTCTACGAGCCAAACACCAAGACCCGCGGTTGAGGCGATAAACGAATACTTCTTCACCTACGCAGGTAACTACGGGCGGGGCGCGCATCGCCTGGCCCAGCAGACGACCGAGCACTACGAAAGCGCCCGCGAAACGGTGGCTGAATTTTTCTCGTGCGAGCCCGGGAACGTTATCTTCACGAAGAACACGACGGAAAGCATCAACATCGTCGCGCACGGTCAAGAGTGGGCGCCCGGAGACCACGTCATAACGTCAGTGATCGAGCACCATTCGAATTACTTGCCGTGGCTCTCTCTCCGTACGCAAGGCGTCGTACTTGACCTAGTTGAATCGAACAAAGAAGGCGTCATCGATCCAGCCAAGATTGAAACGGCAATCACAGACAGGACCAAACTGATCACGATCTCCCACGTTTCAAACGTCTTTGGCTCCGTCCAGGACATAAGCCGTATCATCAAGATTGGGCGCAAAAACGACATACCGGTGCTGATAGACGCAGCCCAGTCTGCTGGCCATATGTCTTTGTCCGAAAAAGACTTGGGCTGCGACTACCTAGCGGTGCCTGGGCACAAGGGGTTGCTCGGCCCGCAAGGGACGGGTATCCTGATCCTGCGTGATCCTGCGGAGCTGCGGCCGACCACGTTGGGCGGCGGGGCGGTTGAATGGGTGCGCGGCTGCGAATATGAACTGCTTGAGCCCCCTGCCCGTTTCGAAGCAGGCACCCCGAATATGCCCGGCGTTATCGGCCTCGGGCGATCCGTCGAATACGTGACCGCTCTTGGCGTTGCGAACGTCGAAAAACACGTTGCGACGCTAGCGAGAGTCGCTGCCCAAAAACTCGCCGACATCGACAATGTGACGGTCTACGGGCCAAAGGACCGCGCGGGGGTGGTTCCCTTCAACGTCGGGCAACTAAACCCGCACGACGTCTCGATGATCCTCGATGAGACGAGCAAGATTTGCACGAGGAGCGGGTACCACTGCGCCATGCCCGCCTTGGAATTTCTTGGTATCAATGGAACCGTACGGGCGTCATTCGGGGCATATAACACGGCGGAAGAGGTCGAGGTGTTGGCGGAATCGGTGAGTTTGATCGCGACCTCGTTTGTTTAGTCCTGTGCACGCAGTTCAAGGCTGAAATCTAACCACGGCGACGAGTGAGTCAGGTAACCGAGTGAGAGCACGTCGACTCCAGTAGCGGCGTACTCCGTGACGTTTTCGGGTCTGATACCGCCAGACGCCTCAATTAACACGTTATCGCGTAGGCCCAGCTCCTTCAACTTACTGATTGCCGCCGTAATCTCGTCGACGTCCATGTTGTCGAGCATGATGACATCTGCTCCAAGCTGCGCTGCTTTAACGCACTGGTCGACGGACTCGACCTCGACCTCCACTTTCTTGGTGAAGAACGCCTTTTTCTGCAAAGCGTCCTCCATAGACATCACTCGCAGGTGGTTGTCCTTGAACAAATACGACTCCGAGAGGGTGTAGCGGTGCGGGTCCCCTCCGCCTATCACCACAGCCTTTTTCTCATAAAGCCGAAAGCCCGGCGTCGTCTTGCGGCTTGCGGCGATCGTTACGCTACCAGCGGCTTGCACACAACGGCGCGTAGCGGTGGCGATCCCACTCATGCTGCACAGGAAGTTAAGAGCGACCCGTTCAGTGACGAGGATATCCTTGACGCGCCCTACGACGTGCATGATCTTATCCCCCTTTTTGATAGCGTCTCCGTCGCAGCACAGCGGTTCCGTGACTAGATTGTGGTACGTGAAGATGCTTTCTGCCTCTGATAGCCCTCCTACGACTCCGTCTTCATGCGCAATGATGTCAGCAGACCCCTCGACGTCGGGTAGGAGAGCGGTCGTTATGTCGCCAAATCCTTCATCCTCAGCCAAAAACCTCTGAATATCGCGCGAATTCAAGGGATCACCATATGCTTTTCTATCTTAACTACCTTAAAGGATTTCAATATGATCATTGGAATCGTTGGATGTGGCGTCATAGGAAGCGAAATTTGTCACGCGTTAAGCGCTGACGGCTTCCAGGGTGGACTGCTCTTGATGGATCGACACTACGATCGCGCACAGCATCTGGCAGATGGGAGTGTCGCCGCAACTGCCGTCGTGTCGCTGCAACAGATCATAGACAGCTCTGATCTCGTCGTGGAATGTGCTTCCATCGAGGCAGCGCGTGATATTGCGCTCAGCGTGTTAACCAAGGGTAAGGATTTGATGCTACTCAGCATCGGCGCGCTTGTTGACGCAGACTTTCGCCAAAAGGTGTATACCGCGGCGCGTGCAAACAAATGCCGCTTGTACATCCCTTCAGGTGCCATCGGGGGCGTTGATGCACTCCTTGCGGCATCGCAGGGAGCGATCAAGCGGGTGACGCTCACGACAACCAAGCCTGCTGCAGGGCTTGAAACCGCGCCTTACGTAGTAGACAACGACACGAATCTAACCCGCCGCGGCCTTATATTCGAAGGAACCGCTGACGAGGCAATTGAAGGGTTCCCGCAGAACATTAACGTCTCGGCGACGCTCGCGTTGGCGGGAGTTGGATTTGATCAGACGATCGTTCGCATCGCGGTTGATCCTACGCTCACTCGAAACGTGCACGTAGTCGACGTTGAAGGGGATTTTGGAACGTTTACCGCCCGATTTGACAACGTTCCGAGCGAAAACGAACGCACGAGCAAACTCGCCGCGTACTCGGCGGTCGCGACACTGAAAAAAGTCGCTGATGCGGTTAAGCTTGGAACGTGAGAGTCACGCCGATCGAACGGGAATCTGGTTTGCCGGGCCTATGCGAGCACGAATCTATGCACTTGTCGCTGAGATACGACCTCTGAACTGCTTGATGGCAGCATTTGCCGCGCTCATCGGCATCTTTGTGAGCAAGGCGACGCTTGCATATGGAACCATCGGTACCATCCTTTTAGCGTTTATCGTCGTTTTCCTCGTGACCGCAGGCGGGAACGTCATCAACGATTACTATGACGTCGCTATTGACAAGGTCAACAAGCCTCGTCGAGCCCTTCCAAGCGGTCGGATCACGCGGCAGACTGCTCTATTCTACGCGCTCACGCTTCTGCTGCTCGGCGTTGCAGTCTCAGTGTTTATAAACCCATTGTGTTTCGGGATTGCCACGTTGAACGCAGCGCTTTTAGTACTTTATTCATGGAAGCTGAAGCGCTCCGCCCTCATCGGCAACCTGTTAGTCGGATACCTTACAGGGTCAGTCTTCCTCTTTGGCGGGGCAGCTGTATCAACCATTTTCATTCCGGGGGTGCTCTTTTTAAGCGCGACGTTAGCAATCACCTCGCGCGAGATCGTCAAAGATGTTGAAGACCTTACGGGAGATAAGCGAGCGGGGGCATCGACGTTGCCCATTCGATACGGGCGCACCGCTTCGCTCACAGCGGCTGCTTTGTTTATGCTCACTGCAGTCGCTATCAGCCCGCTTCCTTTCATCATCTCTGCGTTCGGTTACGCGTACCTCGCAATCGTCTTTGTTGCTGACGTGGTCTTGCTGTACGGCGTCGTGATGTCGCGGAGCGCGCCTTCCACGGCATCAAGTGTCATAAAGTATGGGATGCTCGTCGTTTTGGTAGCCTACATCATTGGAGGAATCTGAGCGAAAAAAGGAACCAAAAGATAAATAGCTCTTCAGCTGAACTTACGTTGCTTCTGTCAGACGGGCGCCCTTAGGACGATTGTTAGGGATTATGAAAGCGGACGATGCGGGACACGCGATTCGAAAGCACGTGAAAAGCAACACGTACATCATAAAGAACGACACCTTTTTTGAAAAGAACGTGCACGTCAGTGGCAACCTTATCACCGGCACGCATGTCGGTTTTTTGGGGGATCTTATCGTGGATGGAGCGCTCAGTCTGGGTAACAGCTCGACCGTGCACGGGAACGTCCGGGCTGAAAGTGCCTTCATAGGCAACGACGCTGAGATCGGGGGCATATTAACGACGATCGATGATACGACCCTTTTGGAAGGGGCCCGCCTTCGGGAAGTAGATAGCGGCGGAAGCGTTGCAATCAAGCCTGACGCGGTGATCGACCGCATCGTCGCAGAAGGAAACGTAGAGATAAGCGGTAAGGCGAGCATCGGATTTATCTCGACCAAAGGCAAAGTCATTGTGCGAAAAGCGTAGAAGCCGTACCGCTGGGGAATGAGCGACGGGTGAAGCCACGGCACAGTCTTGTAGCAAATTCACGTATCGAAAAGCTTGAAACTGTAGTTGCCGCTTTTGACCATTGCAGTGAGCACCGCTTGGCCAAAAGAAACCCCCCCGTCTCCCCGAGGCACCTTTGTGTTGGTAAAGAGGGTGAAGCCGTGCGCGTCGCACACCTCGGCCACGGTCTTAACGATCGCTTTATTGTAAGCGACGCCTCCCGACAATCCTACGTTCTTCGTTCCCGCCGCTTCTGCTGCTTCCACGGCGATCGTCGCGATGCCTCGCGCAAGCGTAGCTTGGGCCGAGGCGGCAATGCTCTTAGTGCTTTTGTGCCGCTCTTTCGCGTGGAGCACGCCAGCGAGCAGCGGTCGCGTGTCGAGGACCGGTCGTCCACGGTAAGTCCCCATTTCGAGGGGCAACGCGACGTCCGGATGCCCGTAATGTGCAACGCCCTCCAACCTCATGGCAGGCTCTCCATCATACGTCCTTTTTTGGCACACGCCTAATACTGAGGAAACTGCGTCGAGCACTCGCCCCGTGCTAGAGGTTATCGGCACGTTCACTCTTCGTTCAATTTGCTCGAGGAGAATCGACGATTCGAGCTCACTGAGACCTAACGAGGTGAGCATCGCTGCGAGCTTGCCATCTTCGTAGATGCCGTGAAGGATGCCGGCGACCATACGCACTGGATACCGTGTGGCCAAATCACCGCCCGGCATCGGGACGGGCATGAGACTGCCAATCCGTTCAAGCGTCGGCGAAAATACCTCCCCACCCCAGATCGTGTCGTCGTATCCGTAGCCGATGCCATCAATGGCGATGCCTATGAGATCTCTGGGTGCTCCCTCACCAATAAGCGAAGCAATGTGCGCTTGGTGGTGCTGAACGGCGTATGTCTCTCCGAGCTCGGCAGCGAGACGCGTTGAACGTAACGTCGGATGATAGTCGTGCGCTATCACACTTACATCGACACCGCTCATGGAAACGAGGTTGTGGACCGAGGCTTCGAGGTAATCGAAGGTCTTCGGCTTGTCGATGTTGCCCACGTGTTGGCTGACGTAGCATCGTCCGTCTTTGTAGGTCGTCACCGTCGCGTTCATCTCAGCCCCCAACGCGAGAACGTTCTTGTCGTACTGCACGGGCACTGCAAAAGAGGTGGGAGCATAGCCGCGCGACATCCTGATAAACGCTGGTTGGTCGAGCACTCGCAATACCGAGTCGTCACAGCGGTTGACGATGCGCCGATCGTGCAGCAGGAAGAAATCTGCTTTTTGACGCAAGTTGGCGAGCGCGTCATCGATGGCGATAATCATCGGCTCGCCTGGCGTATTCGCGCTCGTCATAATAAGCGGTTGATCTACGATGTCAAAGAGCAGGTGGTGCAGGCCGCTGTAAGGAAGCATTACGCCCATATTATGGAGATTCGAGACTTCAGCGAACGTGCCTTCACTGCGCTTGTCGAGCACCATTATGGGCCGTTTGTTTGAGGTGAGAAGGGCTCGCTCTGCGTTGTTCACGTGGAGATTGTCTTCCACCCACGCTTCATTTGGCGCCATAATTGCAAGGGGTTGGGTCTGTCTGCCAAGACGTCGCTTGAGTTCGACGGCGGAATCGAAGATGCACGCGAGATGAAAGCCGCCAATCCCCTTTACTCCCAAAATGTGGCCCGCAAGCAATAATCGTCCGGCTGTGCGGATAGGCTCATCCATGCGCTTCAAATTAGTATCGAGCAGCGTTAGCGTCGGGCCGCAGCGTTCACACGCGATGGTTTGAGCGTGGTGCCGTCGGTCGTGTGGGTTGCTGTACTCCTGCGCGCACTCAGAGCACATTGGAAAGTCCACCATTGAAGTCGTCTCACGGTCGTATGGGAGCCGCTCGGTGACCGTGAATCGTGGGCCGCAGTTGACGCACGAGGTGGCCCAGTACGCTTCGTACCGGCTGCTCTCTCTCAAGTCGCGGAGACAATCGTCACAGATGGCGATGTCCGGCGACGTGAAGCCAAACTCGCCCTCACCACTTGACGCAATCGTAAATTCGGAGTATCCGCGCGGGCGATGCCACTCAACCTGCACGTCATCGATGCGCGATATGGGTGGACCTTGTTTGAGAAACGCGATGAACTTAACGATAGCGGCGTGCGATCCCTCAACGTCGATGTCGACGTGCGCGCCGAGGTTCTTGACGTAGCCGGCCAGTTGTAGCTCGACGGCGTGCTTGTACACGAAGGGCCGAAAACCGACCCCTTGCACAACGCCCTTCACACGGATTTTTGCTCGTGCGCGCTTATTCGGTTGTGGTCCCATAGCAATCAAATTACCGCAATTCGTGTTGCATTCTATAAACGCGCTCCTAACTAATGTCTATTCCGGAGTTCAAAAGGTTTAATTACCTTTGCCGCGTTCTATACTGCGAGGTAGTCACATGAACAACAGGACCCGCATCGTCAATGACCCGGCTGATCTAGTCCCGCTCTTGCAAGTTTTTAAGTCCGACTCCCACAAGAGGGTCTTTAGTTCACTACTCAACGGGTGGCGAACCGAGGACGAGCTCAAAGAGATGTTGCAGGAAGACATCTATTATAGCCTCGATATACTCAAAAAAACAGGTCTCGTTGAGAGCAAGTGGCGCATGCCCGAGCCAGGAAACACGCCGCAGGTTGAGTACCATACCTGCTACTCGAAGCTTCGAGCCGACTTTCAGTGTTCTATCTCTGACATGTGCGACCTTATTCGTATCGCGATCACTGATGATGAGGCTTTACGCGACGTCGCAGACACGATGGAATTCGAGGTAAAAAATGGTAACAGTTCCGTGCAAAACCTTTCGCGCACGTTGAACCAGAGTCCGACTTTTCTCAGGGGCATCGCCAAACGATCGCAGAATCTCGTGGTCAAGGGTCATCGATTTGAGCTGTCAAAAAAATAGTCTTTTTTTGCGCCGATGAAGAAAGGAAAGAGCACCAAGATGCAGGTGCTTGTAGAAGTAGCAGCGCTTCAGCCAAAAATCAGGCAGAAAGAAGTTGCTGACCGGGTCGGGGTAACTCCTCAAGCGGTCTCCGAATATCTCAAGGACCTTGTGACTGATGGCTTTGTGAAGTTTAATAAGCGCGGACAGTACGAGGTGACTAAGGCGGGCATTGAGCTCATCATCGAGTGGACAAACGAGCTTAACAATTACATACGGTACGTCACGGAAGACATCGTGGGAAAGGTGGCCGTTTGGACGGCCATCGCGGAAGAGGACGTCGGCAGCGGGACCAGCGTCGGACTGAGGATGCGTGATGGGATCCTGTACGCGTTTCATTCAAACAGCAAGGCCTTCGGTGCACGCGGCACTACGATAGGCGATGCGCGCAAAGGGGACGACGTCGGGGTGGAGCATTTGAGTGGGATCATCCCTATGGACCGTGTCCACGTGACGATCGCAATCGTCCCGCGGGTGCAGCGCGGCGGGTCAGCAGCCGTAGACCTCGAAGCGCTCAGGCAGATAGTGGATAATAAGCCCGTCGCGGTTCTGGGCTTGGAAGCGCTCGTCTCCGTAAAAAAGGTGGGCATATCACCACTGATCCAATTTGCTGCTGCAGAGGGCGTCATTGAAGCTGCTTTTCGCGGACTCTCAACGGTGGTTGTCGCGGTCGATGAGGCAGTGCCGCCTCTAATCGCTGAGCTCATGTCTCGCGATATTTCTTACGAATCGGTCGATCTTAGCACAGGAAACCAATAGATGGCTCATTTGATCGCCCAAGTGCAGCGCTTTAACGTCAGGCTTTTTTCGGCTGAGCCCGCACAGTGCACCTTAGACGCAACGTTGACGCTCAGTGACACTTCCAAGGGCCCGAGGCCGAAGCGCTTTATGATTATCCAGGGTGGGAAAGAGGTTCCTAAGAGGCCGGCTGGGGTCGTTGGGATTTTGCGACAGCACAACGTGACGCTTGCGGAGCGTGACCGCTCCACGCTAGGCGAGCAGAAGGTGCTTGAGGACCTCATCGCGTTGTTCGAGGCGTACCAGATTTCCTACGACCGGGTGCGTGTCTGTGGATTTTGCATCGGAAAGCGACGATACAAGCCGATCAACTCGAATTTTGTTCGCCACGACGGGGAGCGCATCTGTATGGACTGCGCCCAAACCGAACTGCGAAGAGAACTAAGTTTTCGGGGCTTTGTGCGCTATAATCACTTCTACGCGCTTCTTAACAAAGTCCGCGATCTCGATCGCGTCATCCGTTTCCTCGGTTCTGGCGTTGATTCTGAATTGACGCGATATGACGTGCTTTCGAGACGAGTCGAGAGCTATCCGAGCATTGCGATCGATGAGCTCGACGTAGATGATAGGCTGAAGCAGCTGCTTAAGAAGCGTCTATCAGAGTTGCTTCCGGTCCAATCAATGGCAGTGGAGCGAGGGCTTTTTAAGGGCAAGGATCTGCTTGTAGTCTCCGCAACGGCAACGGGAAAGACGCTCATCGGGGAGCTAGCAGGCGTCAACAACCTCCTCAACGGTAAGGGAAAACTGCTGTTCGTCGTTCCGCTTGTCGCCCTAGCAAATCAGAAGCACAGTGAGTTCGATATGCGCTACCGCAACCTGGGCCTGAACGCAAGTATAAGGATCGGCGGCAGCAGGATTCGGACTCGCGACTGGACACGAGTGGAGCCCGATTATTCAGCGGATATTCTTGTTGGAACGTACGAGGGCATCGATCAGGTGCTCCGCACGAACAATGCTGAGCTCCTCGGCGATATCGGGACAATTGTCGTCGATGAGGTGCACATGCTGGAAGATGAAGAACGTGGAAGTCGCCTTGACGGGCTCATTTCGCGGCTTAAGACGTTAGCGCCGCGATCACAACGCATTTACCTTTCGGCAACTGTTGGTAACCCTCGCGTACTCGCCCGTGAGCTCGGTGCGGAGCTCGTCGAGTACGAAGAGCGCCCGGTTCCCATCGAACGGCACCTCGTTTTTGCAAATGAGCAAGACAAGCTTGCCATTATTAACAAGCTCGTCAGATATGAGATTAAGAGGACCTCGAGCAAGGGGTACAAAGGCCAGTCGATCGTTTTTACGAACTCCCGGGCGCGCTGTCACAGGATATCCAAAGCGCTGTCTGCAAAGAGTGCCCCGTATCATGGAGGCCTTGCGTATAGAGAAAGAAAGAAGGTCGAAACGAACTTTGCCAACGGCGCTGTCGACGTCGTCGTAACTACCGCGGCACTCGGGGCAGGCGTCGATTTTCCCGCATCGCAAGTCATATTCGAATCCCTAGCGATGGGCATCAACTGGCTGACCGTGCAAGAGTTCTATCAGATGCTCGGTCGAGCAGGGAGGCCTGATTATCACGACGTCGGCAAGGTGGTGCTGCTCGCTGAGCCCGACAAGAGATTTAGGGGGTCCGAGACGGAGGATCAAATTGCGATCAAATTACTCTCAAGCTCTATTGAGGGTGTTGATATCGCTTACGATGATGACGCGCAGGCGGAGCAGGCACTCGCGAACCTCACTTTTGGTCGGCCTGTGAAGATGCTCGCCAGCTACGATGTTAACGCTCATCTAAACCGGCTCAAACGTTTAGGCTTTGTTTCCGATGACGGTCGAGCGACCAAGCTAGGATACGTCGTCTCTGGAGATTTCCTCACTATTGCTGAAGCGGTTCAAATGGTCGAGTCCGTGAAGAAGGGTGAATCTCCGTCAGATATTTTACTCAAACTCCACGTTTTCACCACAGTGTACCTTAACGATGTTCAGCGCTTCGCGCAGGCGCTCGGCGTAAACGTATCGCCCAACGTATTCAGCGGGGCAAATCTTGAGATGTTCTTTTCAGGAAGCGGCGATGAGCTGACGTATCTTGACCAGAAAGCGCTTGAAAGCGTCCTTGCTTTTTCAATCGCCTTTGTCGATTGTGACTGCAAGGAGTCGCCATTTTGTGGGTGTCCTGAGCGGAGCTTCTCGAGGTGGGTCCTCGAGCAGCGTGTGAGCGGACTTGATCCTGCCGACATCGTTGAACGGATGTCAGAGTTTGGCGTTCACGCGTATTCTGGTGACGTGCTCAACTATCTCGATCAAGCAGTGCGCTTGATGGAATCTATTGAGGCCATGGCTACGATTTTGAATAAAAAGGACGTTGCGCGTCAAGCTCTCCTGATCAAGTCGCAGCTCGAAGGCTAGCGTCACGTGGTATATTGGGCGTTAAGATGCACGTAGTCGTCCGTAAGATCGCATCCCCAGGCTGTGGCCGATGCAGCACCCACGGCCAAGTCGATCTGGATGGAGATCTCAGCGCTTTGCATTATCGCCGCAAGCGCGTTCTCCTCAAGTTTGCCTGCCTCTGCAGTGCATATGAGCCCGTTTTGGAGCAACACAACGGGCGCGCCTTTTCCATCTGACAGCGACAAAGAGATAAGTGAGGGGTCTACGAACGCTTCTGAATAGCCGACAGCGGCAACGATTCTGCCCCAGTTCGGATCTGCCCCAAAAAGCGCGGTTTTTACGAGTGGCGATCGCACCACAGCCTTAGCCGCCTTCACTGCATCTTCGTGATTTCGTGCCCCTGTAACGGTTACTTCCATCATTTTTGAGGCACCTTCGCCGTCGCGCGCGATCATTTTTGCAAGCGTAACGCACACAAAGTTCAGCGCGTTTTGAAACTCATCTATTTCAATGGTTGCGGCGCTCTCGCCTGTCGATATCAGAAGGACGCTGTCGTTGGTGCTTGTGTCACCGTCGACAACGACCATGTTAAAGCTAATGTCGACTGCCCGCTTGAGACATACCTGCAACGTTTCAGCGCTGAGCCGCGCGTCAGTATAGACGAAGGCGAGCATCGTGCAAAGCTTCGGTTCGATCATTCCTGCTCCCTTTGCTATGCCGCCTATCCTGACGTCGCCGAATTCGACAGCAATATGCTTCGGTGTGGAATCAGTGGTCATTATTGCTCTTGCTGCTGCAAGACTACCATCTGGTGTGTCAGCTAACGTTAACTGAAGGTTTTCGAGCTTCGAATCGATCCAGTCTTTATTGAGGGGTTTCCCTATGATGCCCGTTGAGGCGACCGCGACTTGCGAAGCGCTAATATGTAAGCGTCGCGCGAGCGATTCGGCGACGCATTTAGCATCTTCTATGCCTTCTGGCCCGGTAAAAGCGTTCGCGCTTCCGCTATTTGCGATGACCGCGAGGATTTCATGATTCAGTGCGAGGTGTTCGCGTGTGACAATTACGGGAGCTGCCGTGACGTTATTGGTAGTGAATACCCCTACCGCTTGTCCGCCACCAGTGATGAGCGCAACGCCGTTTCTGTCCTCTTTGACACCGCACGCTTTAACCCCACGCACCGCGCAAACGCCTCCTTGCACGACGTGCATTAACTGCCCTCAGCAATCCCTTTAATTATGTCGCCGCGCGTGACGATTCCGATCAATTTGCCGGCCTCATCAACGACAGGAAGTCGATTGATCTTGTGCCTCATCATGTGCTCGGTGGCAGTTTCGATATCGGCGTCGCCGTTGATCGTGTGAACCGGCTTCTTCATAACGCGGTCGACTTTCCACTCGCCGACATCTTCGCTTACTGAGTCTCTCAGTTCGAGACGTTCAACGATTTCGCGCACGGGTACCTCAATGATCTCCAACGGGCTGGGCAGCCAGTAGCCGGTGTGTTCAGGTATTTCGAGCAGGGAGAGTATGTCGTTTTCCGTTACGATGCCGACGAGCTCTCTGTCAGTCATTACCGGCACGCCGCTTATCTTGTTCTCGCGCAGCACCTTGATACACTCTCGCACCGTCGTGTCGGGCTTCACTGTAATGACGTTTGGATTCATGATGTCTATGACTTTCATATGTGGTACCTCAGAGCGATAGTGCAGGGGACCAGAGCCCTGTCGTTTCATCGAGGCCGAACATGAGATTCATATTCTGGATGGCTTGGCCTGATGCGCCCTTGACCATGTTGTCGATGGCAGAGACGACGACGACGCGGTTCGACGCATCGTCTCGTTCAATGAAGAGGTCGCAGAAGTTGGTGCCTCGGACCGATCCGAGTGAGGGCACGTTGAACCGAATGAAAGGATTTTCGGCATAAAACGTGCCGTAGAGTGATCGAATCTGGTCACTATCTAAGTCCTCGTTCACGAAGATGTGTGCGGTCGTCAGAATCCCTCGTATGGACGGAATGACGTGGGGGGTAAAGTCTACGGCCACGGTTCCCAGTCGCGCGAGCTCTTGGACGATTTCGGCTTTGTGCCGGTGTCTGGTCAGCTGGTAAGGCACGACGTTCTCTGCCAAGTTAGGATAGTGCGACGTCGCAGTGGGGGCGGCTCCTGCGCCTGAAATGCCGGACTTTGAGTCGAATACGATATGATCTGCTAATCCTGCTTTGACCAGAGGCGCTGCGGCAAGTATGGCCCCCGTAGGATAGCACCCTGGGTTGGCACACAGGTGTGCACTAGCTACTTCAGGGTGCAACTCCGGCAGGCCGTAGACAGCGTCTCGAGGATCCGTGTGGGGGCCGTAGACCTCCTCGTAGCGTCGGCCGAGTCGATAGTCTGCACTGAGGTCGATTATGCGCACCTTATCGATGAGATCGGGCACGAGTCCCATAGCTGCCCCGTGCGGAACCGCGAGAAAAACAACGTCAGCTGCTTCTGCAACCGATTTCGCTTCGGCGTTCACAAATCGCATATCATAAAACCCTTTGAGATAGCGGTGCACGTCAGCGACCGGGGTATCGTCGAGGGCTCGCGAAGTGACCAAAGTAACGTCGGCTTCTGGGTGCTGAACGAGCAATCTCAGCAATTCCCCGCCTGTGTAGCCAGATCCGCCTATTATTCCAACCCTGATCATCGATCCCCATTAGACTTGATGTTAGAAAGTCTTTTCGCAGCACCAGCACGCAGCGGACGACGTCAAGAAGCCCCTTAAAGCGATTGAAGCCCTCTTAAGAGAAAGCGCCGATTTGACAGACGTGAGCCTCGGCAGTCGTAGCCTTTGGTGGGCCGTCGATGAGCGAAGAGTAATTGTGCAAACCAAACAGGGTAGTTACACCCTTCTTAACAAGAGGTATAGCAATCCGACGAGAAGTGCCGGAGCCCCTAACCCAAGAACGGAGAACTCGAATACGGACTGCGTGGGCAAGCCTGCGGCGCCGTTTGTTTGAGCCGCTGGCAAGGTCAGATTTGGCGCTGAACCATTTTGGGACGTTTGACCCGAAGCCGTTGGCGTGACGCAAGGGGTTGGTCCTGAACCACCTTGTAACGCAGATGCTGCCGCTGACATAGTGGCCGCTTCTGCCAACACGCTTGAGGATGCCGTTGGCGCAAGCCAAGTAGGCGCATATACTAGGGATGTCTGCGATGTGGTAGACGTACTCATTGGCTCCGCGAGCGTTGTGGTGCAGTTCCTCAGTTCTACGGAGATTGAGCAGTTTGCTCCTTGTGGGTCTGAGCCTATCGCAGGCGATGCCAACCACGGCGCTTCAAACGTCTGTGCTGCGGCGGCGTTGTTTGACTGCTCGGCTTTAGAGACGTGAGATGTGGTGGGGCTTAAAGTTGGATCTGGAGGGTCCGAATAAGAAGAAGTGGCCGTGCTCTTTTGTGCGTCTGATGTTGTGGCATTTGGTGTGACTATACTCGGCGACGCCGAGGGCGTTGCAGACGGTTCAGGTGACGGCGACACCGAAGGAGACGACGTAGGTTGTGCAGAAGGTGAAGGTGAAGGCGCGTGTACGGTGACGGTTACGCTGTTGCTTGCAACAGTAGTTCCTGTATCGTTGATGCTGGCGACGTACGTGACATTGTGCGCGGTTGGATCGCTGTGCGAGAAGGAGGCAACACCGTTGCCATCGGTCGTTGCATTGCCAACCGCAGCACCATCGGTGGTGAACGTAACGAGCGTGTTCGGGCGGGAAACGCCATTGGCCTCATTCAGCGTGGCGGTGAGCGTGAAGGACTCGTTGACGTTGACGTCGGAGGGGCCTGTGAGGATGAGCTTTGGCGTTCCGACGGCAATGTTGGAAGAATCTGCAGGTTGCGAGACAGTAGGGTTACCGCTAGATGAAAAAGCAAGAGCAGGTGCGATCACAAACGCAATTAGGACGAGCGCGGCCACGGTCGTTAGAATAGTGCGTTTTATGGCCATTGTTGCCCTTTCACTGCTTTTGTGTATGTGTTGTTAAACTCCTACTCTTGTTGGCGACCAAGATTAGGGGGAGCGGGGTATGCCGCTCCTTGGATCACTACAACAGCTGTAGCACGGTGTCCGCGATGTTCACTTGACTCGAGCTCGTAAACGCCGTCAAAGGGTCTAGGAGCGAGAGCAGCCCGGCGTGAGTCGGGGCATCTTGCGGCGCGGAAGCAGGTGGGTTTACAGTCATAACGTCGTTGTTGTAATGAACTTGACAGTTAGGACAGAACGTTGATGCAGTTGCCACCTGCACTGAAAGCACGATGATAACTACTCCGATCAGGAGCGCCATCAACTTTTGCCTCGGTTCCAAAAGATTACCTCCTGTGCCCCGTAAGGGGCGCTATTGGTATTACCTTCACGATTCTTTCGAACGCAGTATAAATAGCTTCTCTTTTGGCTACAGTGTTTCCACTGGAGGAATTGAGCTTAAAAAAGATTCTAAGTCAGAATAAAGCTACCGCTTTGTAGAATGGCGTTATTGAATAAAAAAAGGGGTTAAATGAATAACCCTCTTTATCGTCTTCTCAAGAACAGGTATATTGCACCTACTACCAACGCTGGGGCACCTAGGCCAAGTAGCGAGAACTCTGGCACTGTCTGCGTTGAAGTAGTTGGTGTTTGAGTTGTTGTAACGACCTGAATCGCCGGCTGAGCGGTTGTCTTCGTTACTGTTTTTGTAGCTTTTGGCGTTGTAGTTGGCGTTGCAGCAGCTTTTACAACCTTGGGCGTAGCTGTTGGCGTTGCAGCAGCTTTTACAACCTTGGGCGTAGCTGTTGGAGTTGCAGCGGCTTTTACAACCTTAGGCGTAGCGGTTGGAGTCGGGGTAGCTACAACCTTAGACGCGCCTGTGGCTGCGTTGATTGCTGTGACGATCTGTTGTTGGGAGACAGCGCCTGTAAGGGTCTGCCCCCCTTGAATGACGATCGTAGGTGTTCCACTAACGCCATTTGCTTGCGCGATTCCGGATCCAGGTGATGTGCTTACGTCATATACTATGAGCTTGGCGCCAGTCTGGGCAGCCGCGCTCTCAACGAGCGGCTTAACCTCTTGGCAGACAGAGCACATGGGCGACTCGAAGAATAACACCTGCACGTTGCTTGCTTGGGCCGATGCTACACTTGAAAAAGCCACGAATGAAACCAGTAATGCGGTTAATGCTATTAAGCCAATTTGCTTTTTCATCTATTTTTGGCACCTCTTCGTGATGGTTGTCTTCCTTACGTATAGCCAATATTCCCGATTTATCTTATAAATAATGATCGATGTTGATCAAAGGCGGAAGTCAAGCATAAAAGATCTGGTGAGATAGCGAGGAAAGAACCGCATTTTAAGGTTCGAAACTTAGACAACGTCAGAACGCTTAAACAAGTAATAAGCCGGTAAAAGCGGAACGACAATCGAAACGACGAGCAAAATGACATTCGCTGCATAGTTCAGCCCGGAAGTTAGCTTCGAGAAGTCTCCGGCGAGGGATTGGATAGCGACGTTGTGGCTGCCGGGATTGATCCAGAGCAGTATTTTTGCGTAACCCGGAAACGCCGTATAGGGGATCTCTGACGTAGCGCTCAGGTTTATGGCGCCTAATCCGAGCGCGACACCTGCATAAGTAAAGATTAACAGCAGGATCCAGACGAAGACAGCGCCCAGCAACGAGTCGAGGCTCGTGCGCGTCAAACTTGAGATCAGGAGTCCTATCGCTATGAACGACATGACGTACAGCAGTATGATGCCCATAGAGAGGAATAGGTAGCCAACGTCGCTGGAGCTTGGGAACTTCTGCGTGATTAGGGACAGACCTATATAGAGCACGAGCGTTATCCCGACGAACAGCCCCCCAGCAGCGGCAAGATACGCGATGAACTTGCCTAAGAGTATTGTGCTACGCCGAATGGGTCGCATTAGGAGTTGTACAAGCGTTCTTTCTGATCGCTCACGCGTAAGAGCGTCATACGACAACGCAAGCGCGAGTATTGTTAAAATGACCTGACTGTATGAATACGCAACGCTAATCACGTAGTTGACCGGCTGGGTTGCCGGGTTAGGCGCGCCACTCGTTGGCAAAATTGATCGGGCGAGGTCAGCATTGCCGTAATACGCGCCGATGAGCGCTAGCAGCACGAAGATAATTCCGAAGACGAGGAAGCGCTTCGTCCGTATAGTGGACTGAAATTCCTTTTGCGCGACCGTCAGAAACGCATAGGAGGACTCCGAAAACTCACTCAACCCTCTCTTCCCCCATCATTCGTACGTACGCCTCTTCGAGCGACGGTGACTCGCGCATTGAGCGTAGTCGGCCTCCTGCCCGCGTAATTATGTAGTTCACGTCCTCGTTGATGCCCGGCCTGTAGTCAAGGCTAATCTTCAGCCGTTCGCACTCGATTGATTTGACGCCTTTCACCGACTTGATGGCTTGGAGGACACGTTCGTTCATGTTGGCGACGTCAGCTTCGAGTTGCACGGTCGTTCCGCGCACGGTCGCTATAAAACCCTTTGTCGTGGTTGGCGCGGCAACGCGGCCGGACTGTATTGTTGCTAGTACGTCACATATTTCGGCGATATCTCTGACATTGTGTGTCGCGAGAAAGAGGGTGACATCATGGACGTTGAGTTCGTGAATGAGCGCCATTATGTCGCGTCTGCCCTGTGGGTCAAGTCCTGTGCTCGGCTCGTCGAGGATAAGCAGCTCAGGCTCATTCAGCATTGCCGCGGCAATGCCCAGTCGCTTTCGGTCCCCGAGCGAATACGCTCGGACGAGGTCTTTCTCCTTGCCCTCTAGTCCTGCTATCGTAAAGAGCTTCGCGATCCTCTCATCGCGCTCTTCGCGCACGCCGGAGAGACTGGCAAAAATTCTAAGGTTCTTTTCCGCGGAGAAGTTGCCGTAAAAGCCGGGGCGTTCAGGCAAGTAACCGATCCTATTTTGCACCTCGTGAAACTGCGTTGCGACCTCGCGATCGAATATCTTGATCGTTCCGGCGGTAGGCTTGGTGAAACTGAGCAACATGTTGATGATGCTCGTTTTCCCGGCGCCGATCGGCCCTAGAAGCCCAAACGCAGCGCCTTGCTCCACGGTGAAGCTTGCACCGTCAACCGCAACGGCGCCTTTCTTATAGCGCTTCGTCACTTCGAGGACTTCTACAGCGTTCATCGTAACCCATCACCGCGCTCGGCTGTAATCATGGAGAGTCAAATACTATTATATAAACTAGGCGTTTTGGCGTGCGATTCACCTTTTTCGCTCTATCCAGACCTGAATAGACCGGTCGCGCTGCGTTCAAGGCAGGCGACACACTATCCGTACTCCTTGAATATCCGGTCGACTGCTTTTGAAGTTGCCGCTTCCTCATCAGCGTAGCGCGTCCGAAGATCCAGCTCGAAAAGGCGCAGCGAACGATCAATCTTAACTCCTACGTATTCTTCAATTAGTGCCGCGGGACTCTCACCAAGGCTAGCTTGGAGCGACTTGAGCAGGGCGGTCTCCCGCTCCTTAAGCTTCTTGATCTCCGCCTCGTACTCCTTTATAAGATCCAGCAGATCTTCTGCGACCTCCTCTTCGGCATAGTTTTTGTCTTGTATCATAGTCTGACCTATAAGGGGATTGACTTAAATCCTTTGGGTCATATGCTTGCTCTTCACTCTGATCATCCATCGAAGGCAGTCCCCCGCTCGTTACGTCAAGCTGCTTTTCTTGGCTGAGACGCTATCCCGTGGGTGCAGCCGTGCTTTTGTTGAATAATCTAACACCGCGTCACCCAAATCACGAGTTTCGTAAAATTATGTATAAATAGCATCGTTGACGAAGCCGTCATGTGTGGAGCACAATTCCATCGACAAGTACTCACAAACGAATATCCGGCCTGCGCGCGCGGAACTGAGGCATCGAGGTCGAATTAGGCGATCGTTATGCGTCTTTTGAGGAGATCTTTGGTGAAGCTAGAGGGTGAGATCACCCTCCTGCCTGAGTCAATCGACGACCTGTGGCATTTAAAACACCTTATTGAAAAGGGCGATCTCGTTTTTGCGCTAACCTTCCGCAAAGTTGAAAGTGCAACTGACAAACTGCGACCGGAGAAAACAGAGCGGAAACCGATGCGGCTTGGGATTCGCGTAGAATCAGTAGAGTTTCATCGGTTTGCCAACCGCCTACGCGTTAGTGGGACCATTGAGTCAGGCCAGGACGTTGGGTCACATCACACGTTCAGCGTCGAACCGTTGCGCGATGTCTCGATCATCAAGCAATGGAGGCGCGATCAGCTTGATCGCATCACGAAGGCGATCGAGGAATCAAAGCGCCCTGAAATTGCAATTGTCACGATAGAGTCAGGCGAAGCGCACATTGGCGTGCTACGACAGTACGGCGTTGAGGAAGTCGCGAGCATCACGCAAAGCACCGGAAAGCTTGAGGAAAGCTCACAGATCGATTTTTTTGTCCAAATCTATGACCAGTTGGCCCATACAGGTGCGGAAGAATACATCATCGCTGGCCCTGGTTTTATAAAGGATGATTTCATTCGGTTTGCAACGCAGAAGGACAAAGACCTCCCTAACCGTATAATCGTTGAGAATACGACCTCAGTTGGAATTTCAGGATTTCAAGAGGTACTCCGACGCGGTGCTGTTGATAGGCTCATTAAGGATGCCCACCTCGTTCGCGAGGCGCGGCTCATCGACGTCCTTTTGGGAGAGATTGCCGTTGGCGGCAAAGTCGCCTATGGGATGGGTGAGGTTGCGAAAGCGCGCGAGTGGGGTGCTATTGACACGCTACTCATAGCAGATGAAACGTTACGCAATGAGCGTGAAAAGGGAGCGGCCATCGACAAACTGCTGACAGCGGTGAATAGTTCGAATGGCCACGTCGTCGTTTTCAGCACCGATTTCGAACCCGGGAAGCGTTTAGAGAAGCTTGGGGGCATCGCCGCGCTTTTACGCTTCAAATTGCAGGACAGCTAACGTGTTGTAAGACGTGGCGAAATAGAACCCAAGCAGCTGCTTTTTTTTTTACCTCGACTAGTATTCCTCGCACTTGAGCTGGTAGTAAGCTCGATCATGGTCGCAGGCGGGACACTTCTCAGGAGGTTCTTCGCCGACGTGCACGTAACCACATTCTCGGCAGACCCACTCGACCTTCTGATTCTTCTTGAAAACGGTGCCAGCCTCCACCTGTGCGAGCATCTTCGTGTACTTTTCTTCGTGGTGAGCTTCGGCGACGCCAATCGCCCTTAACCTCTTGGCTATTTCAGGCAATCCTTCGCTGTCGGCAACGTCAGCGAACTCAGGATACATCGTCGTCGCTTCGTAGTGTTCGCCGGCGATCGCTGCTTTTAGATTCGCAGCGGTATAGCCCAGCGACGTCGAAACAGCGGCTTCGATTTTTATTTCATCAAAGTCTTCCGCTGCGCCAGCGTTGAGCGCGTTGATTAGTTTAGAAGTCCAGCTTGCGTGTTCACGCTCATTATCGGCCGTCAGCTGAAGCGCCTCTGCGATCTGTTCAAAGCCTTCTTTCTTTGCTATCTTAGCGAAGGATATGTACATATTTCGCGCCATGCTCTCGCCCGCGAAGGCTTTTGCAAGATTCTCTACGGTTCGTTTCATTATTGTGCCTCAGCAGTTTTCAATACAAGCAACGCCCGTATATTTAGTTATGGAAAGTCTCTGCTCGAGCATATTTCCTCAGATAGTGCCTGTGACTTGTTTTTTGGTATCAGTGTCGGTTGTAGAACTGGGCCCGCGCAAGACTGCGCCGTAGCTCAGAATTATAGGAACAGCTTGAGGCAGCAAGAAGCGGTGGGTGATTGCTGACGATGATCATGAATTAGTTACGAGCTCTCCGTTTATGTCCATCAGCCCAAAAGAGCGCAGTCAGCGAATGTCGGAGTGAAATCGCTTTGCGAGCGGGTCTTCTAGCTGCCCTTCTCTGAAACGTCGACAGTTAATACCCCGGTTTTAAGCACGCAAGCTTCACTTTCTGAGAGCGCTCGGCGCTGAGCTCGCGGCGAAATAATTGCACTGTTGCCAAACGGATCATCGATAACGAGAGTCATTTTCCCTTCGCCCCTTCGTACCATGTCTATCATTTCAAGAAGTCGATTTCCCAGCTCGAATTTACCGGGATCGTTAGACGACCATTTCGTAGCCATGCTGACAACCTCTTCGACCCTACAGAGGACACCCTCGACGTTGGAAACAAATGCTTCTGAAGCCGAGCCTGGTTCGATGGTCACGCCGAGTTCTGGAATCTGCACTGTGCCTGAGGATGATCTGATCACCCGCGTAGCGAAGTCGCTGCTATCAAATTCCATCTCATATCGAGCGGCTTCGCGCTCGTTGAGCGATATCGTGTCGGCGTACTTGAAGCCACACGTGCAACTCGCGCTCACAAGCATGATTTCTCCAAAAAAAGGTATCTCGTCCGTGCTGAACTTGAAGGTAAGAACCTCCGTACATAGAGGGCATGTGCTCTCGATCGCTGCTTCCTGCGTCATGACAAAAAAATGTTCCGGGTATTTGCGTCGCTATATTAGTAAGAGCTTGCCCCGAGCTTCTTGCGGTCTATCTTGATCGACATTGGGGTCACAATGATCTGATCGTCTCCAAGTCCGGCTATATCTCCGTGAATGTCGGTTGCGACTTGTCGTAGTTCCTTGACGATTCTATCGAGGGCGACGCGGTCCTGCTTTATGTGAGCTATGTCAATAATAACGATGTTTCCTTTGTAAACCTCATCTTTGAGCGGCGTGAGATTGCTGACGTTGATTAACTCTGCGACCTTAACATACGTTCCTGCAGGTTCCTCCTCAAACACCTCTTCGTACTCTCCGAGGTCCAGCTCCAGATATTCATCCGGCTCTGCGTGCGGACGGCTCCCAAAAATCCTATCGATCAAACTCTTTTGCGCCATTTGGAACTCTCACCTACAATCGACTCTTGATGCTATTTCGCGATTGGCATCTTATAGTTTTCGTGCTTCAGTTGTTGTAGCTTCGCAGCAGTATTTAACGCTGCTGCCATTGATATATTACTCGTGCCTTCTTTTTAGATATAGGCGAGTGTTTTCATACAGGCACGTGATTAAGGCTCCACGAGCCAAATCTTGTCGCCCACGTGGTGCACGATGCGCACGGCTTTGCCTTTCGTGTCGTGGATCATCTCGACGCCAGTGATAAGCGCCGTCCCGACGCCGAGCGGTTTATTGTGCCGTTCGTCGATAATAACGACGAAATCTCCAGGCGTTATGCTTTCGTCGGCGTCCACGATGCCGGGACACATCACATCAGCGCCATTGCGGATGAATTGCACGGCCCCCATATCAACGGTTACTAGGTGTCGTCGCGGCTTCAGCTCCATCGCACCTCGCACAGTGAAGAAGGGCGTTTGGTCAATGCAGAGGGCCACTGGCACCCCGTTAAGAAGAATAAGCGTACGTTCTGGTGTTTCGAGCACTTCGAGCTTGCCCTTGAGCGCGTTCTCGGTTTCGTACGTGTTCAGCGCAGCTACGACGCGCCGCGCTACGTCTGTCTTCAGGAAATGTCGCTTTTTCGCTGTCACGCATGCAGACCTTACTCGACGTTCAAAGATAAACTTAAGTATGTTATTAGGGAAGAACTACTTGTGAGAGGTGTGCAATGAGTCAGAGGCCGCTTGATATCTTGAATGAATCCCTGGAAACGCCAGTAATCGTGAGACTTAAAGGGGGTAGAGACTTCAGAGGGGAGCTTCAGGGGTATGATGTCCATTTGAATCTCGTTCTCGATAAAGCCGAAGAACTCAAAGGCGGCGAGGCAATCAAGAAGTTTGGAACCATCGTCGTCCGCGGCGACAACGTCGTGTACATATCACCTTAATGTAAAGCGACGCTCTGTGAGGCAACCAAATGACAAAGGGAACGCCATCAATGGGCAAGCGCCAGAAACGCTCGCACGTGACGTGCAGGCGCTGCGGCGCGGTCTCATACAACTATCGTAAAAGAACGTGCGTCCATTGTGGGTTTGGTCGCTCCGGGAGGCTTCGGAAGTACAGCTACCTTAACAAGTATTAGCTATATTTTTGAATAGAGATACTGTCAATGAAAGACAAGTGCGGTGTGTTCGGAATCGCCTTGGATTCCAAAGATGCCGCATTACCCATCTATTACGGTCTTTACGCGCTGCAGCATCGCGGTCAAGAATCGGCGGGAATTGCGACGCACGACTCGGCAATCCACATTGAGCGCGGGATGGGTCTCGTCCACGAGGTATTTGACGAACACCGGTTAGGACACCTGAAAGGATCTCGGGGCATCGGCCACGTGCGGTATTCCACGACGGGTCTCAGCAGGGTAGAAAACTGCCAACCGGCACTTGTTAATTATAGAGGCGGGACCATTGCGATCGCTCATAACGGCGATATCGTTAACTCCTTTGATATCAGGCGGGCACTCGAGGCTGAAGGCCGCATTTTTGTGTCAGATTCAGACACAGAGGTCATCGCACACCTTCTGGTGAAGGAACTTATGCGATATGACACCATCACGGCCGTTCAGGAGCTTATGAACAAGCTTCGCGGGTCCTACTCCCTCACGCTGCTCATAAATGATGCTGTTATCGGCGTCCGAGATCCCTTTGGAATCAAACCACTCTGCGTTGGCAAGTTTGACGATGGTTATGTCTTATCAAGCGAGAGCGCAGCCATCGATACGCTTGGGGGAGAGTTTCTCAGGGACGTCCGCCCGGGCGAGATCGTCGTCCTCAAGCCCGATGGGTTCGTGAGCCAACGTGCCGCTAAGAAAGCGGTAACGGCACACTGTATGTTCGAATACGTCTACTTCGCTCGGCCAGACTCGGTACTCGACGGTTCTCTGATCTACGAAGTGCGGCGTAAGATTGGTCAAACGCTCGCAGAGGGGGACGTAGAGGCCGATGTCATCATTCCAGTTCCTGACTCAGGAATCGCTTTTGCTATTGGCTACGCAGAAAAATCTCATCTGCCCTATACCGAGGGTTTGATAAAGAACCGGTACGTGGGCAGAACTTTTATCATGCCCGGCCAGGATTTGCGCGAAACGGCTGTAAGGCTGAAACTAAATGTAATCAAGAAGCACGTCAAGGGCAAGAGGGTCGTCATGATCGACGATTCAATTGTCCGTGGAACGACATCGCGTAAGATCGTTGACATGCTGCGAGCAGCCGGGGCCGAGGAAGTGCACATGCGCATAGGAACGCCACCCATAGTCTCACCGTGCCATCTTGGGATCGACATGCCGACCTATGGGGAGCTTATCGCCGCCCGAAAAAGTGTGGACGGCGTCAAACTGATGATTGGTGTCGATTCACTCAAGTACATCACTCTCGCTGGCCTGATCGATTCAATAGGTCTCCCCCGCGAGAAGCTCTGTTTGGGCTGTCTCACCGGCATTTACCCGATCGAGAGACCAGTTGAACGTGCAATGCAACTGAAACTCGATGCGTTCGCGACTAGCGCAAAAAAGAAAGCTGAACGTACTCCTGCCCCACCGTTATTATCTCCCTCAGCGGAAGCGCCTCGGCCGGCTACGTGAACCGGTAAGCGAGTGCGCGCTTTCAGTCGCATGAAATCTCGTCGAGAGCGTACCCGCTTAAATCTCGTCTCCCGATTACCATTTCGAATTCGATGGGCGTCAGCATCGGGGCTTTGAAAAGCGTAATATCATCTATAGCAATGCGCGGACAGGCCGTGTTTACGTATGCTTCCGCAGGGAACTGATAAAGCGTCCAAGGGCTCACTTCGTTTATCGTCACTGTGTACGCGTCATAACCACGTTCTATCGCCTCTTCTACGAGCTTATAAGCGAGGTGAAACCTTTGCTGACCTGCCTTAGTGCCGACGAGGACACAAAATGTATGGGCGTCCATTGCCTTCGCAACGAGGGCGTACCGTTGCTTCATAATGAGTTCAACGTCTGCAACTGAGGTTTTTCGTAAAAATGGATCCGCGATGATCACCCGTTTCCCCGTTGCCAGTGCTACGCCGAGCGCGTGAAAGGTGCCGCTTCCGACGTAAAGATACTCGTCTACGGCAATCGCCCGCGCGGACGAATAGTTGCAGCCTAAAACCTGGCCCCGATACTTGACTCTTCCGTCACCGGATCCGATGGAACACTGTAATCCGGCTGATTCGAGGTGACGGCGAACTGAGTCTAACTTGTGGACGTGTTGTACGTTTGTCACGATGCCCACCCGCTGACCGGTGATGAGCGCGAGCGCATCGTTCACTGTTGGAATGACGTCGACCTCGCTTCGTACCTCGACGAAACAGACGCGGCGCGCTGCGAGTTCAGGAATTTCCGCGTGACCGAAGTGCACTAACAGATCGGCTTCTGAGTTATAATCCAGATCGCACGCGCCGTAGCACGGATTCCCCGAGAGTAGAACAGTGACGTTGACACGTTCCTTTATGCGCTTCGCTACCCCAGGGCCGTACCGCTTCAGCCCCTCAGGAAATTGGAGCTGGAGGACGCGTGCCTGGTTCTCCCGCGCTAGTGCAACGATTCGCTCGATTTCAAAGTCCATGTTTTAGCTCACGGTCGGGTGTCAGTGTACTTCAGTCCTTGGGTGGGACAAGAATACGATTGCCGTTACACCTTCACGAGCTCTTTCAAGTCGTTCAAGAACTCAAGAATCGTCGTTTCATCGATGTGTGGCATTATAACGATTCGCAAGGCACCACCCATAACAGATATGCGCCAGCCGCGCGCCGTGAGCCGGAGCGCTATCTGCTGTAATCCCGGCAACTTGAACGCTATAATGTTCATAACGGGGGGGATCACCGGGTATACACCAAACCCCGCAGCTTCTTCAACACATAAGTTTGTCAGTCGCATGCATTCGCGGACGACTTCTCGATATCCGTTGACGCCAAGATGCTCGAGCACGGCAAGGGTTGCAGCCACCGAAGCGCCGCCTCTCGTGCCGGCCATGGAGCGCTCGACTGAGTAGAACGTGTTCGTGCTAAGGGCGTCGAAATCAGCCGGCCTTTTAAACAGGAGTCCGCCTGAGGGTATCGTGCTCATCCCCATCTTGTGTGGATCGACGGCTATTGATCGTACGCCTCCGACCCTGAAGTCGAAGCGGTACTTTTTTTCAAGGAACGGGATGACGAAGCCTCCAAAAGCGGCATCGACGTGCAAAAAAGCGTCGTTCTCGCGAGCGACCTGAGCTAGGGCGGGAATCGGATCAATCGCGCCGAGAGCTGTGGTACCGGCGATGCCGACAATACAAATGGTGTTCTCATCGACAAGCTTGTCGACTGCGTTCACGTCAACAGCGTGGCGTTCATCGAGGCTTGCTTGGCGTACCTCTACGCCGGTAAAATCTCGGGCCTTTTCAAACGATTGGTGCGCCGATGCCGGAACAACGATGTTTGGCTTGCGCGTGCCGGAGAGCAGCTTGCTCGCTCGGACTGCCTGTATGTTCGATTCCGTGCCACCTGAAGTGATGTAACCGACGGCGTCAGCTGCGCCGAGGAAGCCCCCAAGGATAGTAATGGCGCGTCGCTCAAACGCGGCTATTTCAGGGAACAGGTTAGGGTCGCCGAGGTTCGTATGAATGTGTTCGATATGCGCGCGCACTGCTACTGGGTGCGGGTACGTGCACATAGAGCTAAGAACTCGGTCGTAACCTCTGTTTGCCCGCGTTAGTTCCCTGGTCTCGTGCATTGCTGAGTCACTAGCTGAACGAAGCGGCGACTAATCTCTGTTCGTCAAACCACGTGAGCCTTCAAGGATGATACGCATCTCTGTCCGCGCTACGGCCTCTCTGACGCGTTCGACGGCGTCAATGTTCGACGATATGCTACTAATGCCCATGCGCACCAGTTTGTCCGCCATCTTCGGATTTGAGCCTGCTTGCCCACAGATTGATGTGACGACGCCCGCCTTGTTACAGCACTGGATGACATAATCCATGAGCTTCAGCACTGCGGGGTGTTGCTCGTTGTAGAGGGCGGCGACGTTCTCGTTATTACGATCGACCGCGAGCGTATATTGCGTGAGATCGTTGGTTCCAAACGAAACGAAGTCGATACCTTCCGCGATGAGATCCTCGATTATTAGTGCCGATGCGGGTATCTCTATCATAATGCCGATGTCGACATTTTCAAAGTCAATGCCTGTTTCAGCGATGATCTGTTTCGCTTGTCGCACTTCGTCTTGGTGCTGAACGAGAGGTAGCATGATGCCGATATTACTATAGCCGTCGTCGATGAGGTTTTTGAACGTCTGAAGTTGCATCTGGAAGACTTCAACATCACGTAAATCGCGCCGTATGCCGCGCCAGCCGAGCATAGGGTTCGGCTCGATCGGCTCCCCTTCGCCTCCTTCCATTTCACGGAACTCGTCGGTCGGGGCGTCGAGCGTACGCACCCACACGGGACGCGGGTAGAACGCGTCGACCACGATCCGAATGCCCTTCTGAAGTTCATTAATGAACGCATCTTTTTCGTTGTGCTCGATGTACCAGTGTGGGTGCTTGCCCATGCCAATGATCATGTGTTCGACCCGTAAGAGTCCAACGCCATCGGCTCCAGTCGCTACGGCTCGCACTGTGGCCTCAGCTATCGAAACGTTGACCTTGACCTCGGTCGCAGTAACTGGCTTTGCCGCGCTGACGGCGACTGCCCCCGCAGCTGGCGCCGCTTCAGTCCGTTCGAGCCTTCCAGCAAAGATAATGCCCTTTTCACCGTCAACGGTCACGAGCATGCCGTCGGTGAGCTTTTTTGTGGCCTCTTTCGTTCCAACTACGGCGGGTACGCCCAGTTCTCTGGAAACAATAGCAGCGTGACTCGTCAAACCGCCTTCGTCAGTCACGATCGCGGCTGCCCTTTGCATAGCGGGAACCATGTCTGGGGAGGTCATTGCCGTAACGAGTATGTCTCCGTTTAGGACTCTGTCGAGCTCATCTGCGCTCTTAATGATTTTGACTTGGCCGGACGCTTGGCCGGGCGATGCGCCGAGACCTTCGAGGAGCTTCTCAGCCTCGCCTGCGCTGACGGTCTCTTGCTCTGCCCCTCCCTTCTTGATCGTCGTCACCGGCCTCGATTGGACTATGAATACCTCTCCTTTTTCCATTGCCCATTCGATATCTTGGGGGCTTTCATAATGCTCTTCGATGAGTTCGCCGAGGTCGAGAATCGTGATCAACTCGCTGTCGCTAAGGACTCGTTTGTTTTGCATGTCCGCAGGGACGTCCTTGGTAATCGTGTCTCCTGTTTTTTGGTCCTTCACGACCATTATCTTCTTTGTAGCAACGCTTGCTTTTATCTGACGCGTTTTTCTATCGATGAGGTATGTGTCGGGTGACACGGAGCCTGACACAATGGCTTCGCCGAGGCCCCAAGAACCCTCAATGATCGCTTCTGGTGCACCTGTTGTAGGGTTGGACGTGAACATGACGCCTGATTTGTCTGCGTTGACCATCTTTTGGACAACGGCCGATATGTTCACCGATTCGTGCTCAAAGCCTTGCTTGATTCGGTAGAAGATGGCCCGTGCGCCGTACAAGGATGCCCAGCATTTTTGAACCGCAACGACTACGTTGTTGGCGCCTTTCATGTTAAGAAACGTCTCTTGTTGTCCTGCAAAACTCGCTTCGGGCATGTCTTCGGCCGTCGCGCTCGATCGCACGGCTACAAAAGGCTCCCCCCCTTCTCTCTTCGACAGCTCTTTGTATGCGGTCACAATGTCGTTGCGCATATGCTGTGGCATCTTTGTCGCTAGCAAGAGCTTCTTGGCCTCTTCAGCAGCCGCGCTCAGCTCGTTTGCGTCGTCGACGTTCACTTCTAGTGCCTCAAAAAGTTGCTTTGCGATGCCCGTTTCGTCCAAAAAGCGTCGGAACGCTTGCGCTGTGACAGCGAAACCGCGCGGTACGGGAATCTCTGCATTTATCATCTCTCCGAGGCTTGCCCCTTTTCCTCCTACTGAAGGAACGTCTTCAATACGGACGTCCTCAAGCCAGACGACAGTTGGTTTAACTTTCATACTCGGCTTCCTTTGCAGTTTTGTGACTGCTATTTGCGGTGGTAATTACATAAGCCTTTCCAACAAAAAGTAGAAATACGCTTTCAACGTTGGTTATTCAAATAGCGTGGACGCGCGTCGCGTGCTTCAGTCTTTTGGCGAGGAATTGTTGTTATGAGAATACTTGTAAGTGACCCATTATCCCAGGCAGGTGTCGACCTCCTCAAGAGGGAACACGACGTCGACGTAATAACTGATCTTTTGCCGGAGCAATTTGTCAGCATCATCGGCGACTACGACGCTCTCATCGTCAGGAGCGGCACAAAGGTCACGAAAGACGCAATCGAAGCGTCAAATCTCAAGGTTATCGGACGTGCAGGCGTTGGCGTCGACAACATCGATGTTGAAGCCGCAACAGCGAAAGGTATCATCGTCATTAACGCGCCTGAGGGCAACATGATCTCAGCGGCGGAGCATACGATAAGCCTGATGATGGCCCTGTCGCGGAGCATACCGCAGGCTAGTGTTTCCGTGAGGAACGGTGAGTGGGAACGTTCACGGTTTCTTGGAGTCGAAGTCTTTGGAAAGACGCTCGGCGTTCTCGGACTCGGACGCATCGGAGCCGAAGTCGCGAAGCGAATGCGCGCCCTCGGAATGAACGTCATTGCGTACGATCCTTTCATAACTGTAGAGCGTGCGAAGGAGCTCCGCGTCGACCTCGCATCGCTTGATGAGGTTCTCGCGAAGTCAGACTTCATCACCGTTCATACTCCATTGACTAAGGATACGTACCACCTGATCGGGAAGCCGCAGATCGCGAAGATGCGCGACGGCGTTCGCATTTTGAACGTCGCGCGCGGCGGCATCATCGACGAAGAAGCGCTGTACGAGGGTTTGAAGAGTGGCAAGATCGCCGGAGCAGCGCTGGATGTCTTTGAACGTGAGCCTCCGACGGGAAGTCCACTTCTCGCGCTTGATACCTGCATAGTGACGCCACACCTCGGCGCCTCGACAGTCGAGGCGCAGATCAACGTGGCGGTGGCCATCGCCGAACAAACGCTGGGCGCACTTAAAGGTGAACCGGTCCGAAACGCCGTGAACGTGCCGATACGGGCGGAGACGTTTGGCGCGGTCAGGAGCTATATGCCGCTTTCGGAGCAACTCGGTAAGTTTTGCATTCAGCTCGTCGAAGGGCAGATTCGCGGTATCGAAGTCACCTACACCGGCGAGGTAGGCCAGTGCGATGTGCACCCTTTGACCATTGCTGTTCTTAAAGGCGTCCTCGATCGCGTACTGGAGTCACCTGTCAATTTTGTCAACGCACAGATGTTTGCCAAGAAGCGGGGCATTAGGATCACCGAGACGAAGACGGAACGGCTCGAAGATTTTCAGAGTCTGATAACGGTCAGAATAGACAGCGACAAGGGTGATGACTGGTCGGTGTCGGGGACCCTTTTTCTAGGAGATCAACCGCGGATAGTTAAGATCGGCGACTACCACGTGGACGCAGAAACCCAGGGGTCCATGCTGATAACGTCCCACATCGACAAGCCTGGCGTCATTGGCAAGGTCGGCACGTTGCTCGGTAACAACAACATCAACATCGCTGGAATGAACGTAGGCCGCGACAAAGTCAGAGGGGGTGCGGTTATGGTGCTCGCGCTTGACGATCCGATTCAAGATGAGGTTTTGGCCCAGATCCGAGAGATCAATGGCATTTCTGTAGCGAAAGCGGTCGTGCTTTGACGCGGCAGTGATTCACGTTTGCAGTCGGTGGCGGGGGCGGCTAGACCGATTCCACAGCGTCTCACAACTTAGCGCTTTTTCTTCTTGGAGCTCTTCTTCCGGGCTTTGCTTTGGGCTTTTCGCCGCACTTGAGGTTGCGCTGCCGGATGGTGGGTCGATTCCTCTACGACATCGACGAATGGCTCGTGTCTCTCGTCTTCTTCATAGAGAGGTCGCCTGGATCGCGCTTTTCGTTTCTTTTCCTCGCCGGTCGACCCTTCTGAAGCTTCACTTGGCGCAGGAACTGCGCGCTGTGCTGCTTTTCTTTCTTTGGCGCTTTTTCGCTGTCGTGTGACTGGCTTTTCGCGCGGCACGAATATCCAGAGCGCGACAAGTACAACAGCAAAAATAACAAGAATGACAATCGCTGTCGAATCGACGCTGTTCAAAACGGGGAGAAAAAACAGAGCGACGATGATTGCGAGCGGGATTCCGGCGAAAATGCCGATATACAACAGAGCCGCTGAGAACTTTTGCATCATCATTTTAGCACACGAGCTCCCTTAGCCGCGCTCTCGAATGCGCACGCCTACTAGCTGTGCCCGTCGTTCTACTAATCTCTTTTGATCGCTGTGGGCCAGGGGCTCAATCGTAACCCGATGATCAGTCTGCGGTAGCGCGCGTGTTCTACGGAGGTTCTCTCACGCGCTCCGCATCACGATGCGTGCACCGCGGTCAAGCGCATCTAAGATGCGATTAGCGATGTTGGTTCCCTTGGTCACCTTAATCTCGCCGCCTCGTCCGATGGTAGCCGTGAAGAGATACTCATCATCAATTAACACGTCAACGATGTCGCCTGGTCGAGCGTCAGACGTCACGATCACGTGTCGGTCAGCAAGATCAACTTCGGCATCCGCCGTGGCTTTTGGCGGGGACTCTTTTTCACGACCTTTTGTTTTTCTTTGCGACTCCTCAGCCGTCTGCAAAACGTCAATGTCAATCCCGAGGACATCTTCGACTTTTTCGATATTTTTGCCGCCCTTTCCGATCACGTGGGATATGTCTTTGTCGCTTACATAGACGTTGGCGCGCGTGTCAGAAAGGATCTCGACTGTGACGGGCTCTTTCGCATATTTATCGATCTCCCTCTCAATCTCTCGCGCAGCGAACTTCCACGTTGGTTTTGCCTTCCCCCGTTCTTTCGGGCCTACTGCCATCACAACGATTTGCCTGCTAAAGAGATAGATCTCGTATTCGACCTTATTCGTCTCAAAGTTCCTCACCTCTATGACCGGCCGCGCAAGATCTGCTTCCATCATCCCTGACGGCACTTTGACGGCAAAATGGACGTCATAGACTGATTCAATCTCACCTTTCTTGAGGAAAATGATTGTGTCGACAACTTGAGGAATGATGCCAAATTCGACTCGGCCTATCAAGCGCTGCAGTGTATCGATGCCGCGGGTCGTATGCACGACGCCGACCATCCCCACTCCCGCGAGCCGCATGTCAGCGAAGGTCTTAAAGTCGCTGGTCTTGCGCAACTCGTCATAGATTGTGTAGTCCGGTCGCACAAGCAGAAGAATGTCAGCCGTCTTCGCCATGTCGCCTTCGAGCGCAGAATACTGCGTGATGTTATCTGGAACCTGCAAATCGCGCGGACTTTCCATCGTCTTGACGATAAACCCTTGTGCTGCAAGAAACTCCGCGACGCTTTGCGCCAACGTAGATTTGCCGGATCCCGGTGGTCCCGCGATCATTATACCTCTTGTCGATTCACTTAGCCGACTCTTCAGTTCGTCGGAGAACTTGTAGTCGTCGAGCTTAACCGTCGCTATCGGGCGGACCGCGGTTATCTCGATGCCATCAGAAAACGGGGGTCGGGCAATGGCTATTCGCATCGAGCCGAGCTGAACGATCGTGGCGCCTCGGCGTTCTATTTCAATAAAACCGTCAGAGCGTGACTTTGCTTGTTCAATGACGTCTGTAGCAATGGCCCGAATCTCCTTTTCGCCCATCCGAGTCTTTCTAATATTGACCAATCGAAGGTCTGCTATCGAGCCACGTTTAGCTCGTGGAGGGACACCCTCTTTCAGAAACACTGACATAGTGTCGCGCGTGAAGAACCGCTGTAGCAGCAACGGTTTTTCCGCCCCCTTTTCAGGCTGGAGGTACGTGACATCCAATCCTTTGGCGCGGGCGACTTCACTTTGTACGATATCGCTCGTGATAAACGTTGCACCATTGTCGACCGCGACGGTTCGTATCATCGCATCGATTTCTCCCACTGAGGCAAGTTTGATCTCATCCGCTGTGGGTCGCCTTCCGACGTAGGTCACGTCGACTTCGCCCGAGCGTTTTCGTTCCGCGAGTGCTTTGAGCTCATTTAGCCCTTTAAAGCCGATCTCGCGTCCTTGGTTTGCCTGAGCTTCGAGCTCAGAGATAACCGCTTCGGGGATGATGATTGTCGCTCCGCGCAGTTCGCCGTCGTCTATAAGCTTTGTGATCCTGCCGTCGATCAACACGCTTGTGTCCGGAACGTACTTGACTGTCATTTGGTCTCGCTTATACGGTAGTAATCAGGCCCGTCTTATTAATTCTGCCCCTAGGTTGGACAGGCGGTTCACTGTAGCGCGGATGCGAAGTCCATCCTTCAAGCGTCACGGAAGAAACATGCGCTCTGAACGGCGTGTCCCGTGCAAACTCGTGCGTTCTTCGACTATTTTTTGCGGCAGCTCTTTACTCTGGCAGCTCAGCCGGAGGAGAAGGCTTGGCCCGATTAGGGCTCTCAGATTTATAGCATCTGCAGCCTGTAGCGATAGCTTGCCTGAAGTGCTCAAGCGGAAAAAGCATCTACGCGTTCTTGAGAGCGACGATTTCCTGTACCTTTTCAAGTCTCCATATAAGGCTTCGGTTCTCGTTCACGATAGATTCCAAAGGCTCAGCCGGCGAATGGCCGAGCGCAGCCACGGCGTTGCTTGAGAGCGCTCGCGTCGTCATCATGTTAACGAACCTTTGTCGAATGCGTCGCCCTTCTGTGCGGTCGGCGACTTCGGCAAGCTGCCCCAACAAGGTGACGAACGTATAAGACGACATGTCTGCGCTAAACCTTTCTATCTCGACTGCAACGTTGGGATTCTCGTTAAAGAATCGGAGCTTTTTACCGTACTTCGTCGACAAAAAATAGAGGTAGCGCCCGTCGAACACGTACAAAAAAGGTGCAACGTACGGATACGCGTCGCCCTTGAAGGCGATCCGGCTCACGTAGTTCTCCTTGATTAGCCTGTCATACTCTTCTTTTTCCATATGAGGGATCTTTAAAATGTCCATTTCTGTCACCAATCTAGTCTGAAAGCTTCTTCCTAACGACAGCTATTTGAGCTCACACCGAGTCAGTAAGTTTTGAGGTAGAGCCGCTATTAAGCTTTCGCCCCCAAAGCGCGCCGCGAGTCGCAGCGGATCTGGTTACCCTAGCTGTGGTCGACTTAGTCGAGAAGCAGCAGGCCGTATGAATTGATCTTGGTGTGCTTAATTTTGCCGTAGATGTTATCCTCGCAGGGAATGACGTCTATGGGAAGGTTGCTCTTTGAGACGGTTGTAAACACGTCGATTCCAACGGCTTCCATTGAAGTTCGCACCCGTTCAGCGTGACGACAGTCTCTCTTCAGCGAGATATCGACGACGCCTTTAGATTCCTCCGCGACGCAGTCCTCACAAAACGCGCACGGATAGGCCGCGAACGCTAATGCTTTGTAGTATCCACCGTAGAACGCGTGTTGTTCGAGTGTGTACATCGTTTCTGCGATCCACAGGATCAGCTCTCGCAGAAATGGATGCCAGTTCTCTGGTATATCCCCCGGATCAATGGTTGGCATTCCGGGGATACCTCTGAAATGGACGATGTATGCGCGCTCGTACTCCTGCAAGAGCGCTCTTGTCTCAGAGGGTCCCGGCACATACGGCGGACAACTTAAATGCTTTCCAAACCCCTTGCACCCATACTGACACTTCCATCTGACCCAGTTGCGTACTTCAATAGCACTCGGATGGATGAAGGACAGCTCTGCATGGTTCTGTTTTGCAAGCCTTTTGAGCTCGTTTTCAATTTTCTGTGGCGATACAGCTGTTTGTGACGCCATGCTAATTCCTTCGTTTCTGTGTGTGTCGCTTTGCTATAAAAAAGCAGGCACACTCGTGAAGCGGTGGAGCGCCAGGCCGTTGTAAGGTAGCTAGCCCGCACGGTAATCAGGATCTACGAGCGAGCGTGAGCTTTTGCTTGGTCGACAAACAAGTCAAACTCGTGCGGCATCGAGTAGACGTGCGAATGCAGATATGACGCCACAACGTTGCTCTCCGTAATGCCATCGCGTCCGTCGATTCCTTTCCCTTGTGTGACGCGATAAGCGAATCGCACGTCGTTATCAACGGATGCGGTCGAGTAGTGGTATTCGTGGCCGCGAAGGATATCACCGCTGCGTGCAATCGCACAGTCCGTAACGGCTTGCACTTCAACGTGTCCCAATGCTTGCATTTTCCTCGTCATTTGGACGTCTAGGGGGAGCACGTTTCCCAGCGAAAATCTTCTGCCCTCGACAGTGGAGAGCGAGCGCGACAGATACATAAGCCCCCCGCACTCGCCGTATACGGGCATGCCGTCATCTGCGTTTGTTTTTACGTCTTTCAACATGCATTTATTTGTGCTCAACTGCGCAGCATACAGTTCAGGATAGCCTCCGCCGAAGTACAACCCATCTACGTCCGGCAGCGCGTCGCGAATGGGAGAAAAATAGACCACTTGCGCGCGCTTTTGAATCGCTTCAATGTTTGAGCGATAATAGAAGCAAAACGCAGCGTCGTGAGCAATCCCGATCCGTGTATCTGTTGTGTGGCGTAGCTCCTGTGGCTTATCGACCGTGATCTGCGTCGCTACCCGTTGGATGAACTCGAGGTCGAGTAACTCGTAGATTGACTTCAGGGTAGCAGCGGGCAACGACGTTTCCGACCCCATATACAAGCCGAGGTGACGTGATGGAATTCCTTCAACGTCTGCTGCAACGGTTCCTATCAACGGGATATTTATTG
>Ga0208321_1000159_pt1 | contig 72702 bp, 67 predicted proteins | sample June2015DPH_4_15_FD_184692 | JGI IMG/M metagenome (GOLD analysis project Ga0208321, IMG submission 184692) | Peatland microbial communities from SPRUCE experiment site at the Marcell Experimental Forest, Minnesota, USA - June2015DPH_4_150... | ecosystem: Environmental > Terrestrial > Soil >... | reverse complement strand
AGTCCCGCCTTGCCCAAAGCGCTCATCAACAGCCCGGGCGACGGTGCCGGGGCCTCCGACGGCTTTGCCTCTTCGATTTCTTTGTCTGAAGTCGATGCTGATGCTTCTTCACCGCTTGCGTTCGTCATAAATGGGAACATCATCAGAACCGCCAGAATCAGGCCCAATAATCTCTTTTCCATTTTTTCCATCCACTCTATTTTCTTCATGTTCCCTCCTATCCGTGGGTCTTCGTGATGCTGAAATCAGGATATGCAGTGACACTCACTTGGCTCGCATCGAGGCCTTCGAACTCTATTTCCTCAGATACTCTCAGAGGAATGACTTTATTGAGCAGCTTGAAGAATACGTACATCAAGACGAATACAAAGACGAAGTTCACGACAACACCGCAAATCTGCGCCACGAACTGTGATGCGCCGCCATAAAACAGTCCTTTTACCGTGCCGGCAACGTTGTTCAGGCCGTCACCATATGTGCCATCGGCAAAAAGTCCGAGCCCGATGAGACCCCAGGCACCGCACGTGCCGTGAACAGATATTGCGCCTACAGGATCGTCGACCTTCAGTTTACGTTCGACAAAGAAAACGCTCGCACAACAAAGGACTCCGGCAACAAGCCCTATAATTACCGCTCCAACTGTATTCACGAATGCGCAGGGCGCGGTGATTGCAACGAGTCCTGCAAGAAGTCCATTCGCAGACATCGATATGTCCGGTTTTCCGTAAAAGATCCACATATAGAGCATTGCCGAAAAGGAACCTGCTACGGATGCAAGCATCGTATTTACCGCCACCACACCGATTCTCAAATCAGTGCCGGCGAGGGTCGAGCCGGGATTGAACCCGAACCACCCAAAGGCGAGTATTAAGGTCCCGAGCACCGCCATCGGAATATGATGTCCAGGTATTGCATTGGGTGTTCCATCGGCGTTATATTTTCCAATTCTTGGCCCGAGCGCGATTGCTCCCGCAAGAGCTGAAACGCCACCAACCATATGAACCACTGAGGAGCCGGCAAAATCGAGGACCCCGTGACCGAGACCGAAATTCTTGCCGAGTTGTGACAACCACCCGCCGCCCCATACCCAGTTTGCATAAAGCGGGTATGTGATCATAGAGATAAAGAACCCGAAAATGACGAATGACTTAAATGTCCAACGCTCAGCCATAGCACCGGTCGGAATGGTGGCCGCAGTATCCATGAAGACCACCTGGAATAGAAAGAGTGTGATAATCGAAGCATCATAGGTCACACCTGAAAGGAAAAATCCCTTTGTGCCGAAGAGCCCGAAGTCCTTTCCGAAGAGGTGCAAGGTGAATTCACCATCCAATAATCCTGTTCCGCCGGCGAGGGGCCCGGCGCCGACACCGCTCATCTGGAGCGCGTATCCCATGACCCAGTAACCGAGCACCCCAAAGACAAAGACCATGAGGTTCATTGCCATGGTATGGCTTGCATTCTTCGCCCTCGTAAAACCGGTCTCCACCAGGGCAAAGCCCGCCTGCATGAAAAAGACGAGAAAACCGCAGAGAAGTGTCCATACAATATTAATGGCGATCCTGTTATGGCCCACGACATCTGCCAATTTCATGGCAAGCGGCTCATTCGTTGCCCATTTCTTCATGTCGTCCGCAGTCGGTGCACCGGCAGTGGCCCCGACCACGTCTGCTGCCCCGCCGGTATTGACACCGGATGGATCAGGTTTGAGCGCAGAAGCGGTTGATGCCGCAGCTGGAGCAGGGGCTGTTTCCTGAGCCTGATCAATCGCTGGAATCATCAGACTCACCAAAATAAACCCTAAGATGATCGTTCTTCTAAATATTTTAAACATGATCGTTTTCCTCCTTAACGGTTTTACCTCTTATGAAGAGGGCTTTGGCCATAATCATTCCAATCAATGTCCTCGATTCCTACGACCACACCATAAGCTCCATTTTTGTGAATTAAGAAAATCAAATTATTCTCCATCCTATTAAAAATCCATTCGCGCTCACGTAACTGCTTATATAAACCCTCCCGTATCCTTAAAGGTTTCCCTGAAAGGGTGGAATCCAATCTTGTGTTTGAAAATCTCTGGACCCTTGACATTTTCTTCCTCCTTCAGCTTGATTTTTGAATAATGATTCTTTTCTTAATTTTCAAATTTCTATTTCTGACTTTATCAAGAATGATGCCAAAGAAATTTTATCGACAGGGAATGAAATCTAAGGTTTCAAATTTAAACTATTTTTTGATTGAAGCAAAAAGTCGAAGTGGGGATGGAAATGGAATTAGAGAGGAAAATAAAAGCAACAATTTTGTTGGAAAAAAGGAGAAAACCCACAAAGTTGTGGGATTAGGGACGATAAGACTTTGGATTGATTTGAAGCTTCTTTACGCTGTAAGATAAAATCCTCTCCGTAGTATTAAGAAGCCTGGCCGCTTCGGCCATATTGCCCCTGGAGTTTTTAAGGGCATCGATGATCAACTCCTTTTCATAGTTTTTCAGGGCTTCTTCAAAAGAGAGTGAAGGGATTGTGCCAGACCGCTCTCCTGTTTGGAGGGTAGGGGGGAGATGATAGCTGTGGATAACCCGATCAGTGCAGAAAAGGACAGCTCTCTCAATAGAATTTTCGAGTTCTCTCACATTACCTGGCCAATGGTATTGAATAAGCATGTCAATGGCTGGGGTTGAAATCCTTCGGACATCTTTTTTATGTTTTTGGTTGAATTTTTCAACAAAATAATCTGCAAGGAGGAGGATGTCTGTCTTCCTCTCCCGTAGAGCGGGCATGAAGATGGGGAATACGTTCAGACGGTAATATAAGTCTTCCCTGAAAGTTCCCTCCTCAATCGATCTTTCCAGATCTTTACTGGTGGCCGTGATGATTCGGACATCCACCCGGAACGTTCGGTTTCCTCCAATCCTTTCGAATTCCTTCTCTTGAAGAACTCTCAGGAGCTTCGCCTGCGCAGTAAGATTTAATGTTCCAATTTCATCAAGAAAAAGAGTTCCGCCATCGGCCCTCTCAAATCTCCCCATCCTCTGCTCAGTTGCTCCTGTAAAGGCTCCCTTCTCATGTCCGAAAAGTTCGCTCTCGATGAGTGTGTCTGGAAGGACTGCGCAGTTCAGTTTTAAGAAAGGCTTCAAGGCTCGAGAGCTATTGAAATGGATGGCATTTGCCACCAGTTCTTTTCCGGTACCACTTTCACCCCGGATAAGAACGGTCACATCGGTATCGGCAATCCTCTCGATCATTTGAAAGACTTCGGTCATCTTATTGTTTGTCCCTACAATATTGTAGAGGCTGTATCGCTCTCTTAATTTTTCCTTGAGAGTGATGTTCTCAGTCAGAAGTTGTTTCTTTTCATCCTGGACCATCTGCTGGATCTTGAGGCCTTGAGCGATCATTGAGGTCACGATGGAGAGAAGGCGAACATCTTCTTCGAAAGCAATCTCTTCGCTGAAGAGGCGGTCGACACTCAATGCCCCAAAAATGTTAGAACCCGTTTTGATCGGGACACAAATAAAAGAGATATCACTCTTCTTGAGATTGTCTCTTGAGCGGGTTCGGTTTAAAAAAAGAGGTTCCTTTTCGATCTGAGGGATGACCGCGGGTTCCCCTGTTTCAACGACTTTTCCAGTGATCCCTTCACCGACCAGATACCTTCCCCTTTTCACCTCTTCCTCAGTCATCCCATGGGCTGCTCGAATTTCTAATTCTCCACTGGCGGAATTTAATATCGTGATCGTTCCCCGATTCATCCCCAAGCGAGCATGGAAAATGCTGAGGATATCGGAGAGGACTTCCTGGCAATCAAGGGTCGATCCGATGAGTTGGCTGATCTCATAGAGGACGGTAAGCTCTTTGAGTTTTCTTTCCAGAGAGATGACGAGCTTATCCGGAGGAGGCCCTTTGGTTTTCTTGATGGCCACCACACGACTAGATCTTATAGGAACAACTTCATTCAATGGATACTACCCTCCGATTCAAAGACGAACTTAAATCTAATGAGCAATCTTTATGCCAGATATCAGGGGAATGTAGGTTATCTATTTTTATTAAAATTATTAAATGGTTGGGGAGGGTCGCGGTAATGCAATTATTTTTTAATTATTTGTAATAAAAGGAATTTTTTGTTGATTTTTAGGCAGTCTGATACAAAATAATCAAATTGTTGACAAGATATATGATTATATATAAAATTTGATAATCATATTTTACAAAAAGGAGTTTTTATGGAAAAGACGATCAGTGCAACAGAGGCAGTCAGAAAATTTTCTGAGATCTTGAACTCGATAAAGTATAGGGGGGATTGTTATACCATTGTAAGGGGGGGAAAACGAGTAGCTTCCATCTGTCCAGTTGAAGTTTCTTTAAAAGAGAGGTCTCTCAGCGAACTCAAGGCGTTGCTGAAGAATATCCCTAGGCTTGGCGTTGAAGCTGAGAGGTTTGAGAAAGATCTGAAAGAAATATTGAAACACCAACCCTCCATGCCAAAGGAAGACCAATGGGCGTAATCTTCGATACAAGTGTTCTTATTGCCATTGAACGGAGTCCTCATCAAATTGAAAAAGTAATTAATGGGAGGGAGAACGAACCGTTCGGTATTAGTGTGATTACTGCCTCCGAATTGCTCCATGGTGTCCATAGAGCTGACTCAGAAAAGAGGCGCCTAAAAAGAGAGGCATATGTGGAAAAGGTTATAGAGATCTTCCCAATCTATCCATTTGATCTGAGCGCTGCAAGGATATATGCAAGGATTTGGGCTAATTTAGCTAAAAAAGGGATTATCGTTGGGTCTCATGACCTTATGATAGCTTCAACATGCATTTCTCTTGGATTTTCAGTGATCACCTCGGATATAAGGGACTATGGAAAGATTGAGGGGTTAACCGTAGAGAAGTATGTAACTTAAAAATATTATTCTGCCATTTATCTCACCACCCATCCCACTGAAAACTAAAACATCAGTCCCCCTTATCTTCTAAAAGAGGAATGTGCTTAAGCTTACCTCTCCTTCTGTTTGCTATGACCTTTCCCTAAAAAGTAGAGACTGTTATATGTGCTCTGGTGACTTTACCTGCCTGCGCCTGCCTGCCGTTAGGTGGGGCACCTATATGTGTGAAATATTTTTATGTGAGATTCTTAAGATGATGTTGCTTTAAGGCTCTCCATGACATCTTTCGCTCTTATATTTCCTTTGATTCCCATTTCTGCGAGGAGATCGATTGTCTCTGAGAGGGTCAGATTCAATAGCTCAGCTACTTCCCGAAGAGTTAGTTTACCTCTCTCGTAAGATTTTGCCGCATAAAATTCGAATCCCAACCTTGTGAGTTTCCGAAGAGATTGTGTTTTTTCAAGTTTCTCTAACCGGGCTACAAACTCTATGGACTTATCGATATCATCCGGAATTCTAATAGATCTGACCTTCATGACTTTTCCTCCAATAAAAATTTTATCATGCTATGTTCATCCTCACTGATAAAGTTGGAAAGTCCTTCAAGCCAATTCAGGGCTGTAACCTTATCGATGATATTCCTTCGGTAGAGGGAATAGATGAAAAGACCAGGCAAAATATACGAGATGCCTACTGATCTGAGGCTCCTAATTAGTTTAACATCATCTGTGGCTATTGCATCATACCGTCCTCGTTTATAGATTTCTATAAGAGCTTGGTCTCCTTTAATACGGGTTGGAGATTCTTTCCCAACTATCTTGATAATATCTTTCTTAATATTCTTTTCGACTAACTCAGCATCCAGAAGCCCTTTTCTTCTACCTGCATCTACGACCTCTTTTTTGATGGTGGCAGGGATAGCTATTTCATATTGTTGACAAATCTTCTCTTTAAGCCCGGCTTTCGTAAGTTTGATTAAACAATCTGCATCCATTAAAATCTTCATTGTAATCTATTGTAACTTATAAATTACAAAAGTCAAGAAAATATCTTATTGACAATCTCAGGGGTTTGCACTAAAAGTGAGACATCATGGGGATGGGGGGGTAGCCATAAATAATCTTAATGGTTTTCCCTGCACTAAGTTCTTAACTTAAAAAGGTTCTTCTCGAAAAGCTAAACTATTAAACCACTATTCTTCCCCCCCTTGACGGGGGAGGGTAACGGTGGGGGGTGAGGCAAATGATGAAGTCAAATTTCCAGAAGATGCCCCAATGAAGCCTCCAGGGGGATTCTTGAATCCTTTTGGAGGCCCCTTCCTTAGTTTTGCCATTCATTGCATTTGCTTTTGTTTAAGAATAATTCATCAAAGATCTTCTAAGCCTTAGACAAGAAAGGAGGGAATCATGAAGAAAAAATTATTCATTGGTCTTGTTGTTTTAGTATTGGCTTTTATGGTACTGGCCAAATCAACCTTTGCAGCCGACCCGGTTGTGGCATGGAAGGTATACACACCCTTTATTGAAGGATTATGGCATCACAAAGCTGCCCAAATCTGGGCGGATGATGTCTTTAAGATGAGCGGCGGCCGGATGAAGATCGATCTTATTGGTCCAATCGGGGGTGAACTTCCCGCTGATACCTTTAGTAATGTCCAAAAGGGGGTTTGGGCCGCTGGCTATACATCGCCAGCTTTTATGATTCAAAAGTATCCAGCAGCCATGCTTTTCGCTGGGTCTCCAGCCTTTTTTGACCTGATGGGTTATTTCACCTGGATGCACGCCTACGGAGGTAAAGAATTATGGCAGGAAACCTATGGGAAAGCACTGAAAGTATTCCCCGCCGGAATGTTCTGGGCTAAGATTGGCGGTTGGGGCAATAAAAAAATCGACACCCTCGGTGACCTTAAAGGACAAAGGTACAGGGTTACTGTTCCGATCTGGGGGAAAATCCTTTCCGAAGCAGGTGCGTCAGTTATAATGCTCCCGTCAGGAGCCGAAGTCGTTTTCTCATTTCAGAGAGGAACGCTTGATGCCGCGGAGGGCATGACACCATGGACGGACATGTTGCTTGGTTTTCACAAGTTCTCGAAGTACTGTTACTTTCCCGGGATTCAGCAGGTCGCCGGATTTTTAGAGCTTCATGTAAACAACGAGAAATGGGAAGCGTTGCCCCCTGACCTTAAAGAGATTGTCAAAGGCGCTTGTGATGCAGCTATGGCAATATCCCTAACCAACTGGATATTGGATGATGCCAAGTCTGTTAAGCTTTTGAAGGATCAGGACAAAGTAACGGTGGTGAAATATTCGAAAGAAATGCAACAGGAGGTACTGGATAAGTTTGTTGCCCAATATGATGCTGTTCCCGATCCAATGTTTCAAAAGGTTTGGAAATCCCAAAAAGAGTTCGTGAAGATTTATGTTCCTTATATGAGGCTCCAACAGGCGGATGCTGATGTGAAGCTAAAGTGAGATTAAAATCCCCCTTGATCCCCCTGAAGCTGTGAAAAAATCCGGGGGATGGGTTTTTGTCTCATTTTTAACCTACATGAAATGGTTCACTGAACCCTAAAAGTGGCTTGTAACGCAATTTAGACACTATGTTTTTGAAGCCGATTTTAGAGTTTCAATTTTTTCACACCTCCCCTTTATTAAAGGGGGAGATAATATTCCCTCCCTTTGGCAAAGGGAGGTCAGGAAGGATTTAAAAAAGGAGGAAACCAAATGGCTAGAAAAATAATGAACCGACGAAATTTTATGAAGTCAACACTTGTAAGTGTCGCTGGATTCCCTCTGCTTGCATCCGGTGTTCTAAAACAGGAAGAAAAGGTCGAAGAAAAAGGAGGGGAAAAGAGGAAGTTTATTTACCGTACCCTGGGGAAAACAGGAATTAAACTTCCGGTGATCAGCATGGGAATGGTTTATGCCGGCAATCCAAATCTTGTCCGGGCCGCGCTGGATGCCGGTATTCTTTATTTAGACACTGCTCATGTGTATCAAAGAGGTCAAAGTGAGGAAGTAATAGGAGGAGTGATCAAGGGGCGCCCTCGGGATTCTTATGTCATTGGAACCAAAGTTGTGTTTCCTACCGATAAAGTAACGTTTCTTTACGCAGAGGAACCAACCGAGGAGGCCTTCATAAAAAGGCTGGACGAGAGCCTTAAACGCTTGGGATTGGATTATGTTGACATTCTCTACCATCAACTGGTAGCGCGAAAGGAATCAGCGCTTTTTGAACCGATATTAAAGGCGATGGAGAAGGCGAAAAATAGCGGAAAAGCCCGATTTGTGGGTATTTCCACCCACCGGAATGAACCGGAGGTAATTCAGGCAGCCATCGATTCTAAATTTTACGAGATCGTTCTGACCGCTTATAACTTTAAGCAAAAACATTACTTACAAGTAAAGGAGGCCATTGCCAAAGCAGCCCAGTCTGGTTTAGGAGTTGTTGCAATGAAAGTCATGGGAGGGGTTACTTCTCAAGATCCCTTAAGACCGATCAATCCTAGTGCCGCCTTGAAATGGGTCCTTCAGGATGTCAATGTCACAACGGCTGTCCCCGGATTCTGCACCTTTGAGGAGATGAAAACGGACCTCTCGGTTATGGAAGATCTCCCTTTAACCGATTCTGAGAAAGAATACTTGAAGACTGCATGTGCTGCTCCTGGGCTGTACTGCCAGGGGTGTGGAAAGTGTGAGAAACAATGTCTTGCCAAGCTTCCCATCCCCGACCTCATGCGGGCATACATGTATACATACGGGTATCGAAGACCTGCTGTTGCACGGGAGCTTGTTGTCTCTTTGGGGTTGCCAAACCGTGTTTGTGAGGAATGTGGCGTGTGTCCTGTCAAATGTTCCATTGGATTTGATGTGCCAGGCAAGATCCGGGATGTGGCGCGTCTCCGGGATGTGCCAATGGAGTTCCTTGTGTAAAGTTTCCCCTCAACGTTTCCCTCTCCCCACAGGGGAAAGGCTGGGGTGAGGAGATGTGCGTCATGCGCTATGCGTTTTGCGTCATTAAAAAAAGGAGGGACCTATGGGCAAGAAATTGGTCAATAGAAGGACTTTTATAAAATCAACAGCGGCTGGAGTTGGTGGATTCTTTTTTCTTGCTTCCAATGTAAGGGGAGAAGAAAAAAAGCAATCAAATAGAAAATTTATTTATCGCACCCTTGGAAAGACCGGAATAAAAGTACCAGTGATCGGTATGGGAATGCTTCAACCGGGTAATCCGGCTCTCGTTCGGGCAGCATTCGATGCTGGGATCAATCACTTCGATACCACTGCTGCACCGGCCATTCAAGTGAATAATTTGAAAATGTTCGGTGAAGTGAGCAAGGGACGAAAACGAGAATCGTTTATCATTGGTATCAAGGTTCATTCTCCTGAAGATCCAGTAACACATCTCTATAAAGAAGGGGCCACGACGGAAGCATTTCTTGAAAAATTCAACTTTTACCTCAAGTGTTTAGATATGGAGTATGTAGACATTCTTTACCATCATGGTGTCGCTCGTAGAGAATCGGCCTTCTATGAGCCCATCATTAAGGCGCTAGAAAAGGCCAAAAAGGATGGAAAGACCCGATTTCTGGGCATATCGACTCATATGAATATGCCGGAAGTAATTCAAGCCGCCATCGATTCAAACTTTTATGAAGTCGTAATCGCAGCTTACAATTTCAGACAAAAGCATCATTTGCAGGTGAAAGAAGCCATTGCAAGGGCTTCCAGGGCTGGGTTAGGATGTATAGGTATCAAAGCCATACGTGGGAGTCTTGAGGAGATAGAGCCTCCGTCCTCCACAAATGCTGTTGCAGCTTTGAAATGGGTTTTACAAGATTCCAATGTTAGTGCCGCTATCCCCGGATTTAGCACTTTTGAGCAGATGAACCTTGACCTCTCAGTCATGAAAGATCTTTCGTTTACGGATTCTGAAAGGGACTATATACAGAAGCAGGCTTCCATTCTAGGATTGTACTGCCAGGGCTGTGGGCAATGCGAAAAACAATGTTTTGCCAGACTCCCAATCCCGGACCTCATGCGAGCATATATGTATGCTTATGGCTATCGGAATCTCACCCTCGCCCAGGAAACAATACTATCATTGAATCTTCCTCGTGGAGTTTGTGAGGATTGCGGCCAGTGTCCAGTGAAGTGTTTAAATGGGTGGAATGTTGCAGGAAAGATTCGTGATGTGGCACGGTTGCGGGATGTGCCGTCGGAGTTTATTGTATAATAAAACTCTCCTAACCAATCTTTGTGCTAAAATATAAAAATATGATTCATTAAACAGGGGAGGCTAAAGCCTCCCCTACCTTTATCTCATTTTCACCCCCACCCTAACCCTCCCCCATCAAGAGGGAGGGAATAATTGGTGGGGTTAGGAAAGGAAGTGAAATGATGAAAACCATTTGCTTGATATTGGGATTAATTATTTTTTTGTGGGTTCCAGGGGCAGAGGCAAAGGACTTTAGATTTCCTGAGATAAAAGGATGGAAACAATCAGGGGAGATTCAGACATTTATACCTAAAACTCTTTTCGAATATATCAATGGAGCAGCAGATCTCTATTTGATGTACGATTTTCAGGAATTGAAGGTGGCGGAATATCTGAATGAAAAGAAAGCCTCGGTCATTGTTGATGTCTATCGCCATAAAACCCCAACTCACGCTTTCGGGATCTACAGCCAGGAGCGTCTCTCTGATGCAAACTTTATAAATATCGGGGCTCAGGGGTATGTTGAAAAAAATGTTCTTAACTTTTTAACTGGGTCATACTATGTGAAGTTAAACAGCTTCAATACCGGTGCTGAAGATGAGGAGATTCTGCTCAACTTTGCAAAAAAGGTGTCTGAAAATTTGGGAGAGAAAGGAAGACTTCCATCCATTTTATCTTCCTTTCCCGAAGAAGGAAAAAAGAAAAACTCCGAAAAATTTATTGCCAAAAACTTTCTGGGTTATTCATTCCTACATTCTGCTTTTACCGCAGATTATGGACTTTCCGGGACGAAATTTAAACTCTTTGTCATTGAAGGTGCGGGTAAGGATGAGTGCAAGGATATGATTCAAAAATATCTTCAGCAAACCAAAAGTCTGGAGAAGAATATTGCAGAAGGTCGTTATACCATATCGGATCCTTACCATGGAGAAATTGAACTTTACTGGCGAGGGGGATATATATGGGGTATACTTAACTTAAATGATCCCAGCCTTCGATCAAAATACCTGAAACTCTTTGAGGAGGGGTTGCGGAAAAGAAAGTGATAAATGACTAAAGAGCCTTAGGTTTTTAATACGCTACGTACAGGACGCTATGAGGATGGGGGGAGAAAGGGAAGAAAGAATGGATAAAAAATTGATTGGTAGAAGAGATTTCATGAAATCAACCCTTGCGGGATTTGGGGGATTATTTTTTCTTCCTCAGATCGATTTGAAACAGGAGATTAGAGTTGTTGATGCGAAGGGGAAAGAAAAGAAATTTGTTTATCGAACCCTCGGAAAGACGGGGATAAAACTTCCGGCAATCAATATGGGAGTGATGCTTACCGATAATCCGAATCTTGTCCAGGTGGCGCTTGATTCCGGTGTGGTGATGCTGGACACCGCTCAAGTGTATCAGAGGGGCCAGAATGAGGGAATGATTGGAGAAGTACTCAAGGGGCGGCCAAGGGATTCCTATGTCATTGCCACCAAAGCGCGTCTCCCAAACAATCAAACAACAGGTCTCTATACGGATGAGGCAACAGAAGAAGCCTTTCTAAAAAAAGTGGACGACAGCCTTAAAAATTTAGGGCTGGACTATGTAGATATCTATTACCATCACAACGTATGGAAAAGAGAATCGGCCCTTTATGAGCCGATATTGAAGGCATTGGAAAAGATTAAAAAGGCGGGGAAGGCTCGTTTCGTAGGGATCACCACCCACATGAATGAGCCGGAAGTCATTCAGGCAGCCATCGATTCGAAACTCTATGATGTCGTTTTAACATCCTATAATTTTCAGCAGAAGCATTATGCTGAGGTGAGGGATGCGATTGCCAGAGCAGCTCAGGCTGGTATTGGAATTGTTGGGATGAAAGCGATTCGAGGCGGGTCCGGACAGACCCCCATTGTGAAGAATACCGCTGCAGCCCTGAAATGGGTCCTACAGGATCCGAGCATGCATACCATCATCACAGGATTTACCACCTTTGAACATATTAATATTGATTTAGCAGTAATGGAGAATCCCACTCTAACGGACGATGAAAAAAGGGATTTACAAAAGGAGGTCTCTGTTTCGGGATTATACTGTCAGGGTTGCAGGCAATGTTTGGAACAATGTCCGGAGCATCTCCCCATCCCTGATTTGATGCGGGCATACATGTATACTTACGGCTACCACAATCTTACACATGCTCAAGATCTCGTTTTGTCCCTGAATCTTCCAGACAGGGTTTGTGAGGACTGCACTCAGTGCCCGGTGAAGTGCTCGGTTGGATTCAACGTTTCCGGTAAGATTCGAGATGTTGTTCGGATTAGGGAAGTTCCGCAGGAGTTTATTGCGTGAAATGGAAAAAAGGAGTGATTCGTGAATAAACTCAATCATACAATTACACGGCGTAAATTCCTTAAAACCGCTGCTGCAGGCGTGGCTTTAGGCCTTGTCGGTAGCCCTTCTTTTTCAGTCGCTAAGGAGGAGTATGATCTCGCTGTGATTTCTGGTGAGCCTGTTGCTGCCACAAGAAAAGCACTTGAGGCCATGGGAGGGATATCTCACTTTGTCAAAAAGGGGCAACAAGTTGTCCTCAAACCCAATATGTCTTTTTCCAGGACTCCTGAATTCAGCGCCACCACCCACCCATTAGTTGTTGCCACAGTGGCTCAGGCTTGTATTGAAGCAGGTGCCCAGCAAGTTTTAGTTTTAGATCACACACTCCATCGGGCAGAACTTTGCCTTGAGAGAGCAGGTATTCGAGATGCGTGTAAGAACATCCCCGGTGTTCATGTTCTTACCCTTCAAGAGAGAAAGTTCTTCCGTGAGATCAAGATCCCCCAGGGAAAGGTTTTAGAACGCGTGGAAGTCATGAAAGATCTTTTGGATAATCCTGTGTTGATCAATATTCCTGTGGCAAAATCTCACTCTGCAACAGGTGTAAGCTTAGGTATGAAGGGACTCATGGGTCTCATTTGGGATCGAGAGAGTTTTCATTCTCAGTACAACATCAATCAAGCCATAGCAGATTTGGGAACAGTCATCAAACCTCAACTGACCATCCTTGACGCTACCCGGGCTCTGGTCTCTGGTGGACCGGGTGGACCCGGAGAGGTTAAGAAACCAAATCTCATCATCGCTGGCATTGATCCTGTTGCCGTGGATTCTTACGGGGTGAGTATTGTTCCATGGTATGGGCAGAACTTCAAGGGTCGACAGGTTGAGCATCTGCTTATCGCTCACCAAAAGGGTCTTGGAAAGATCGATATCGATCAGCTTAAAATTTTCAAGGAAAAAGTATGAGGACGATTATCCAGGCCCTCTCTCTTCTCCTTTTCTCTACCTTATTCGTATTGGCCACCTACAAACTGCCGGATTGGTTGCCAGCAGATATTTACTTGCGTTTAGATCCTCTATTGGGACTTAATGCTGTTTTTGCTGCGAGGGAGATCATTGGCCGAGCTCTGTATGCCCTCGTGACTATCGGAGGTACGCTCGTCATCGGCAGGTTCTTCTGCGCTTATGTTTGTCCATTGGGCGCTTCGATTGACTTTTTGGATTTTCTTTTCTTTTGGAAGAAGAAAAGACCGGGGTTGAAGTCCGATGCCAGCCTTCGAAAAATAAAATTCTATCTCCTCATCACTTTCATCAGTGCTGCCGTAGTGGGTCTCTCCTTAGCTTTTCTCATGGATCCCATGTCTCTTCTCACACGGTTTTATACTTTCTTCATCTATCCCCTGGCAATTACTTTGATCAATCTTATCTTGGATTTGCTGCGTCCCTTGTTTCAAGCCCTGGGTTGGGTCAACTTATCTCACCTCCATTATTTTCAGTCTGTCTATTATATGACTGCTATCACCCTCCTGGTCTTTGGAGGGATCATCTTTCTTAACCGCCTCGTCCCACGCTTTTGGTGCCGCTATCTTTGTCCGTTGGGGGCTTTCCTCAGCTTGATCTCACCTCTTGGACTTTTGAAACGCCGGGTTAATGAAGATTGCAATGAATGTCTGAAATGTCAGAAGGCCTGTCCCATGGGAGCTGTCGCAGAGGATCCAAAGGAAACTCACCTTCCCGAATGCATTCAATGCCGGACGTGCGCTAAAGTCTGTTCGCAAAATGCAATTACTTTTCCAACTTCGTTTTCTTTAGGCGGAGAATATTCGAAGGTAGATTTTTCTCGTAGAGGATTCGTCTATTCCTTGGCGGGAGGACTGGCAGTTGGGTTTGTAGCAACACAGACTCCTTTCACCCTTCGGCAAAGCAAACACCAACTCATTCGGGCACCCGGTGCCATCCCCGAGACTGAGTTTTTACGAACTTGTATCCGCTGCGGGGAGTGTATGAAGTCTTGCTTGACAAATACTCTGCAACCCTGTCTCTGGGAGTCGGGATTTTCAGGTCTATGGACGCCAAAGATGGACCCACGTTTAGCCCCTTGTGATCAGAACTGCAATGTTTGCGGTAAAGTCTGTCCCACACAAGCGATCCGTTCTCTTTCCTTGGAAGAAAAGACGCACGCCAAAGTGGGTACGGCTGTTTTGCGGAAAGAGATGTGTTTGGTCTGGGCTCAGAACAAGCTCTGCCTCATCTGTGATGAGATTTGCCCGTACAATGCGATTGTCTTTCGGCCTGTGGAAGGATACCGACGTCCTGTCGTCGTCGCTTCAAAGTGCAACGGCTGTGGATTCTGTGAACAAAGATGCCCTGTTAAGGGAGAGTCAGCCATTGTGGTTATGCCAGAGGGAGAGATTCGTCTGAAAGACGGTTCCTATATTAAGGAAGCCAAGAAGCTTGAGTTAGAGTTTAAACCTGATCCTGGGGATGACAAATTTATTATAGAGGAATCTGGATTCAAAGTTGAAGAGAAGAAAGAGAAGAGCACTTTACCAACCGAAAAACCCCAACCCAAGAAACCCAAGGGATTCTTATAAGACACCTAACTTCGCTCTTTGCTAATCTTTTCTACCCTTAAAATCCCTATATTGGAGTCTCTATCCTAACTTTCTTTCCGTTTTTTGTTCCCTGGTCTATTCCTAACTTTTAGGGCTCAATTAACTTGTGAGCTTCTTCCTGAAATCTGCAAGAAGTCATTTTGCTCTAATGATGCAGATTTCAAACCGTAAGTGCGCCACGAAGTTGCACAAGAGATGAGGGAAGGCCCCTCGGAGCCGGTTTACAGGAACAGGCTCCAAACCACCTTAAGCTGCTTCCCGCAAAGGCGGGAGGTGGTGAGCGTTAAGGAAAAGGTCCCGCAAGACGGGATCAGGTGAGGTTCAGGGAGGCGAGCGCAAGCGAACTACTGATGAGGTGTCGAAATGAAATTAGACGACGTCAAAACTGGTAGCTTACGGGATACCAGGATAAGTCCAGGAGAAACCTGCATACTGCCTGGGTGGCGTCCGGCATAAAGGTAGCGCGAACCTGAATCAGGCTCATGTGTGGAACGTGGGAACCTGTCGTCCCGATGGTAAGGGAGAAACCCAAGTGGAGGACCCATGAGGGTGAGAGTACCGATGCGGGGCACAGGGGCGGACCAACTCGTAGTAGTGTTGAAGTCTCTGTAATGGGGATGGAGCGAAGGGGTTGGATCATCTGGCCTTACCGTTTGGTCAACCAGAAATGGGAGGAGCCAAGGGGTAAGGCAACGTTGCTGGAGACAGCAACTGGATGATAAGAGCCGGATGACGGGAGACTGTCACGTCCGGATCTGTGAGGGCCTGGGGGTGAAATTCCCCTGGGCTACTCGACTCGACAAATTACATTGGCTGTGTTAATACCTTAAACAAATTGAATTGCCTGATTGACAAATATCACATTTCTTGATAAACAAGTTACCAGTAACGACTCACCTAAAAAGCCAACCCTGGGATAAGTTCGGCTTTTTGATTGGAACTATGAAAAATACTGGGAATAAATCGATAGGGATAATCCTGCCAATAGTTCTCTTCTTTTTGTTCTCCTATGCCTCCGCTCAACAAAAACAGGATGAGCCTAAGGATGCTAAGTTCTACATCGATCGTGGGATTGCCTACGGGGAAAAAGGTCAATATGATCAGGCGATCGCTGATTTCAACAAGGTCCTTGAGATAGACCCAAAGAGTGCTGGTGCCTACTATAATCGGGGAATTGCCTATGCGAATAAAAGCCAGCATGATCAGGCGATCTCAGATTACAATAAGGCTCTTGAGATAGGCCCAAAGGATGCTGGCGCCTACTATTATCGTGGGATTGCCTACGGGGAGAAAGGTCAATTCGATCAGGCCGTCGATGATTTCACCAAGGCCCTTGAGATAGGCTTAAAGGGTGCTGGTGCCTACTATTATCGGGGAATTGCCTATGTGAATAAAGGCCAATTTGATTGGGCGATCGCTGATTTCAACAAGGCCCTTGAGATAGACCCAAAGAGTGCTGATGCCTACTATAATCGGGGAATTGCCTATTACTTTAAGAAAGAATACGACAAATCTTGGAAGGACATTAAAAAGGCACAAGATTTGGGCTACAAAATTCCTTCTAAATTTCTTGAAAATCTTCGCAACGCTTCGGGAAGACAAAATTGAGGAAAGAGCAAAACGCTTTTTCTTAATTCCTTTTCTATCTGCTCGGCATACGCACTTTCAACCCGTAATCTTCGATTCTTGAATATGGTCCCCAGTAATGACTTGTAGATGAAGCAAATATCCTACCCTTTGACGAAGCATAGAAAATAATTCTGATTGGGATGCCTCCTATCCTCACAATTTCAATCGGCCTCGTTAAGCGTGTAACTGAGTAAAATCCCGCACCAGTCTGAGGAAAAATTACAAATGCGTCAGGGAATTCTCCTGTCTCTTGATTTTGAGAGCCTCAATTCTTATGGAAGAATGACTACTTGGCATCTTTTTAAGTTTTCGGGCTTGGTGGTTTTTCAGGGTACAGATATTGCATAATACTAACAACGATACCATTAACGAGGTAAGAGGAATTTATGACATTGAAAAGCTTAAGACCGGCTGTGACGAAATCTTGGATCATTGCATTGGCAGGACTGGTGTGGACCGGGGTAGGAGTGATGCTTTGTCGCCTTGCTTACAATTGGCTTGCAATAATTAATAGGGGCGTGGCAACAACTTTTGGATTGTTTGGCATTGTGATGGCGCTTGCGGCCTATCATTTCGGCTTTTCCAAAATTGCTCAGAAGAATATTCGGCGGCTTTGCCTGTTGACAGAAAGGACCTGCGTTTTTGCTTTTCAAACATGGAGGGGATATTTGATTATTGGTTTCATGATCATTTTGGGCGCCATTCTCCGTAATTCACCCATTCCAAAACAATACATGGCCATTATCTACACGACCATTGGTGGTGCCATCTTCTTGCCAAGCTTCCACTATTACGGATTTCTTTGGAGAATGGTGATTCAGAAGGAGCCCCGTGGATAGTGAATCAAGGGTTCCCTTCATCAAAAGTTCCGATATTTATTGGTAACGGGTAGCCTTCGATCCTTCCCCAGAGCACGCTGGGTAATCTTCACCCCTGGAGGGCTTTGTCTTCGTTTATACTCATTTCGGTCAACCATCTGAATCACTTCTTTGATCAACCTTTCCTTAAATCCCATCTTGGCAATATCTTCAACCCCCTTGTCTTCTTCCACATAAGCTTGGAGAATGGGATCCAGGACAGGGTAAGGAGGAAGGGAATCCTCATCCTTTTGATCTGGCCTTAATTCCGCAGAGGGGGGTTTCACAAAGACATTTTTTGGAATAATAGCCCTTCCTTCTTTTTTATTTCTGAATTTGGTCAATTCATAAACCAAAGTCTTGGGGACATCTTTCAAGACTGAATAACCCCCTGCCATATCTCCATAGAGCGTGCAGTATCCCACACTCATCTCACTCTTGTTGCCGGTGGTGAGAAGAATCCACCCGAATTTATTGGAGAGGGCCATGAGGATGTTTCCTCGAATGCGGGCCTGAAGGTTTTCTTCCGTCACATCAGGTTTTAATCTTCTAAAAGATGGAGAGAGGGTCTTTAAATAAGCCTGGAATATCTCTGTGATCGGAATCTTGATGAGACGGATGCCAAGGTTTTTTGCCAGAAGTTCGGAATCCTCTATGGATCCCCGGGAGGAATATTGAGAGGGCATAGTTACCCCTACCACTCCTTTCTTCCCCAATGCATCCACAGCAATGGCTGCGGTCAAGGCTGAATCAATACCTCCACTCAGACCGATCAAAACTGTCTGGAAACCATTTTTTCGAATATAGTCCCCTGTCCCAAGGACCAAAGCGGCATAAATCTCAGCGAGGCGATCCAGAGGTTTGACTTCCCATTTAGGAATCGGAGATCTTTTCTTAACCGGGGGGCCGTGATCTGAAAGTTCGATCTTCTTCAGACTTTTCTTTTCATTGGCCAACTTCTCTCGCCTGATCAGGGGGTCGTGGAGTCGCATTCGAAAGACCGCTTCCATATCGAGGTCCGCTAGGACCAGGTCCTCCTCAAACTGTTTCCCCCTGGCGATCAAGTTCCCTCTCTGATCAAAGATCATGCTTCCTCCATCAAAGACCAATTCATCCTGGCCACCCACCAGGTTGCAATAAGCAACGATCGCGGCATTGTCGGAAGCCCTGGTCGAGATCATCTTCTCTCGGAATGCTGATTTTCCAGCATGGTAGGGTGAGGCAGAGATGTTGACAATTAGTTCTGCCCCTCCGTAAAGGGCCTGAGTGCGGATGGGGTCCCCAGGATACCAGAGGTCTTCACAGATGCTCGGGCCGATGGGGGTCGATCTGAGGGTAAAGATGAAATTCTCCTTTCCCGGTTGAAAATATCGGTCCTCGTCGAAGACGCCGTAATTCGGGAGATAGATTTTGGAATAGACATCGATCAACTTCCCGTGGTGGAGAATGGCAGCTGAATTGAAAATATCCCCTTTTTTATCTACGAAACCGACGATGGCTGTGATGGAGGAAGTGGCCTTGGCAATGCGATTTATCGCTTTCAAGTTGGCCTCGATAAACTTCGGCATAAGCAAGAGGTCTTCAGGCGGGTAGCCGGTGACAGCCATCTCCGGGAAAGCTAGCAGATCTGCGCCCATTTTCTTTCCTTTTGAAATGTGGTCGAGAATCTTTTTCGTATTTCCTTCGATGTCACCTACCGTCGTGTTGATCTGACAGAGACCAATTCTAAGTGTCCGCATCTTTCACCCCTTAAAACCGTAAAGTGTGAAGCGTAAAGTGTAAGGTGTAAAGTTCAAAGCCAAAAATTTTTACTCTCAACTCATAATTCATAACTCTAAATTCATACCTCTAAATTCTCAACTTTCATCTTCCGATACCAGCACCTCTTTTTTGATATTATACCTCTCCATTTTTCCCCGGAGGGTACTTCGATGGATCCCCAGTAATGTGGCAGCCTTGAGCTGATTCCCTTTGGTTTTTTGAAGGGCGCGGAGAATCAAGCCCCTCTCCAAATTTGAGATCATGTCCAAATCTTTTGTGGTTGCAGGGGACTTTGAGAATTCTTCAAAGAGGGCATTGAGAAGATCTTCGATGTTCTTTTTGCTCAAATCCTCTTCCACTTCTCGTTTTTCCCACCCTTTTTCGAAAAGGAGTTGATCCTCAAGAATCCATTCCCCTTGGCACAGCACCATAGCCCTTTTCAAGACATTTTCCAATTGACGTACATTCCCAGGCCATCCGTAGGAAGTGATTTTTTCCATAGGAGAAGGAGTGATTCCAACAGCCCCCTTCTTCAATTCTCGGTTAAACTTTTTTAAGAAATAGGAGACCAGTTCAGGGATATCCTCTTTTCTCTCCCTCAGGGGAGGGATGGTGATAGAGACCACATTGAGTCGGTAGTAGAGATCCTCCCTGAACTTTCCATTTGAAATGGCTTCCTCTAAATCTTTATTGGTTGCCACGATTAACCGGATATCCACTTTGATCGTCTCCATTCCCCCCAACCTTTCAAAACTCTTCTCTTGAAGGACCCTCAATAGTTTGGCTTGAGTGGAGAGAGACATATCGCCAATTTCATCCAGAAAGATCGTCCCTCCCTGACACTGTTCCAGTTTTCCAATGCGGCGGGAAGTGGCTCCGGTGAAGGTTCCTTTCTCATGACCGAAGAGTTCGCTCTCGAGAAGGGTGTCTGGGATGGCTGCACAATTGACTGGAAGGAAAGGTTGGTTCGAACGGAGACTATGTTGATAGATCGCCCGGGCGATCAATTCCTTACCTGTTCCACTTTCCCCTCTGAGGAGGACTGTGACATCGCTCGGGGCAACCTGACCAATCATCTTGTAGATCTCCTGCATCTTGAGAGAAGTTCCGACAATCCGCTCCTCCTCTCCTTCAGGAGCTGCCTGGGGAGCATAAGTGACCTCTTCTTTCATCAGTTTTCGCAACGCAAGGGCCTTTTCAACCAGCCCTTTCATCTGTGGGATGGGAAAAGGTTTCAGGATGTAGTCGAAAGCCCCATACTTCATGGCTTCGATAGCTGTCTCGGTAGTCCCATAGGCGGTCATGATGATCACCAAGGATTTTGGATCGATCGATTTAATCTCTTTCAGGACATCGATTCCGTTTCGACCTGGCATCTTGATGTCCATGATGATGAGGTCAGGAGAGCTTTCTCTCACTCGATCTAATGCCTCTTCCCCGTTTTGGACGGTGAGGATAAAATATTTTTCTTCCATCATCCGTTTCAGGGAGTATCGGATTGACTTGTCGTCATCGACGATCAGAATGGTCTGCATCTTCTTCCTCTCATGAAATAGGGAGCCAAAGAGTAAAGAGAGTCCCTTTTCCGGGGGCGCTTTCCACCTCAATTTTTCCATGGTGCTGGTCAATGATCCGATGGGCGATGGAGAGGCCAAGGCCAATCCCACCTTCTTTTGTAGAGAAGAAAGGATCGAAGAGTTTATTCATGTCTTCACCGGGGATACCCACCCCAGAGTCCTGAATGGAAAGTTTTATCCATTGATCATCCTCTGGAATATGCCCTTTCAATGCCAAGTAGCCGCCCTTTGGCATTGCCTGAACAGCATTTAATAAGAGGTTGAGAATGACCTGTTTCATCTGTTCACGGTCCATCAAGATGGGGAGCAGAGGCTGAAATTCTTTTTGAACAATGATCCGTTGTTTCTCGATTTGAGGCCTGAGCAATTGAAGCGTCTCTTCAAAAATGGAGATGACATCGCCTTTTTCTAAAAGTGGAGGGGCCGGCTTGGCGAATCGAAGAAACTGATCCACAATTTCATTAATCCGGTGGATCTCCTCCTCAATGACTTGGAGATCTTCTTTATGGGAGGTTCCGGATGGAAGATTCTCCGTCAGGGAATGGATAAGGATGTTGATGCTGGTCAATGGATTGCGAATCTCATGAGCGATGCCGGCGGCCAATTGCCCTAAGGCAGCTAATTTTTCGGATCGAATCAATTGAGCCTCCGTCTTTCTTAAATCAGCAGTTGTTTTTTGAATCTTCTCCTCCATCTGTTGGCTGAAGGTTTTGAGCTCCTGGTACATGAAGGCGTTGTGGATAGCCAAGCCAGCCTGTTGGGCAAAAGCCATCACCGATTCGAGAGCCTCTTTCGTGATGTTCTTATTGGGCTCAATGAAGTCTGCAGCAATCGCCCCCAAGGCCTTTTCCTTGGCCAGAAGGGGGATCACCACCAGGGAGTGGAGGTTGAATTTCTCTTTTATAATGGGATTGACTCTCGGGTCTTTACTGGCATCTGGAATAATGAAGGGTTGCTTCTCAAAAATTGATCGGGCCACGATGCTGTCCTCTGGATTTAAACGCAGCGCAATTCCCCTGATCCTTTCCTCATCAATTCCCACCGCCATTTTACATTCAAGGACATTCCTCTTTTCATTGACCAGATAGAGACGGGCGCGATCAAATCCGATATTTTTTGTCACCCCTTCCAAGACCAGTCTGAGAATTTCATCGACGTCAAGGGTCTCCATCAGACCAGAATTTTCAATGCAGATGGCTGCCTGATTGGCAACGGTGGTAAGCATCTCCTCTTCACTCTTTGAAAAGGAATGGGGGTAGGAAGTATAGCAATTGATCACTCCTATGACCCTGTCCTTAATACACATGGGGACACTGAGCATCGAAACCAGTCCTTCCTTTTTGGCCAACTCTTTTTCTTTATAAAGGGGTTCTTTGATGACATTGAGGATGGCCATGGGTTGATTACGTAGGGCTACATGGCCGACTACTCCTTCTCCCATGGCAAGACTTCGCTCCTTGAGATATTCTTCGCTGATGCTCTGGGTGGCTTTCAATTTCAACTTTTGATCCTTCTCATCGAGAATCCAAAGGGAACAGATCTTTGAGTCCATCAAATTGGCGGTGACCGTCACGATCAGCCGCAAGACATCTTCAAGATAGAGATCGGAGGCAATGGCTTTGCTGATTTCCAGCAGAGCGTTGATCTCTTTGGCCTCGGGACGTTTTCTCTCTTCAGACAAAACCATTCTCCTGATTTTTTCTATCATAAACGAAAATCCTTCATTTGGGAAGTAAATTACCCATGCACCACGAAGGGTGCATGGCTGTCCTGAACCTTACATGGTGCAGGGCACCTCTCTTCCGTTCAAGGATACGGGGGGGAATTCCCAAATAAAAAAGGGGATATCGGGTATTCCCGATATCCCCTTTTGATCGACGATTCAACTTAGCCAAGGATCTTTTCGACTTCCTCTCGATCAGCATCCATCACATAGGGGATCCCGGATATCTCGGCAGCCTTCCTGGTCAAAGCACAGAGGTCATCCCTCGAAATGTACCTCAGGGCAAATTTTCTGGCTCCGGCCATCAATTGTTGAAGTCCTGCATTCAGCCGATCAAAATAGGTGACCATTCCAATCGTCCCTGTGGGAATGCGTTCAAAATCCTTTCCATATTTATCCTTCAGTTTAGCCGCCAGAATGAAAACATGCTCCACATCGGACCCGAATTTAGCAATATCCGCAGGAACCTTTCCTTTTTTGACCATCTCACCGATCGTATTTCCCACCATGGCGGCCGTCATCGAAGCTCGGCCGAGACAGATGGCTTTAATATAAGGAGCAGCCAGGGCGATTGCTTTGAAGACATGGTCCTCGAGGGAGAATCCGCCTGCCATAGCACAAGAAGGAATGAACGCACCTTTTTGCTCTAAGCGTTTCAGGAATTGGTAGAGGAGGCTTTCAAGATAAACCGTGGGGACTCCCCATTCATTCATCATCCGCCAGGGGCTCATTCCTGTTCCTCCTCCAGCGCCATCTACCGTGAGAAGGTCAATCTTAGCATCCGAGGCATATTTGACGGCCCGGGCCAGATCTGCAGGCCTATAAGCTCCGGTTTTAAGGGAGATATGTTTGGCTCCAATCTTTTTCAAACGTTCCACCTCTTTATGGAACCCTTCTTCATCCACCATGCCCAGCCTGGAATGGCGTTCAAACTCTTTAAAATCTCCCTGTTTGAAGGCTTCCTGAATCACATGATCTTCAGGATCGGGAAGGACAATATAACCCCGGCTCTTCAGTTGGAGTGCCCTTTCCAAGGTCGGAAGTTTAACTTCACCACCAATGTCTTTGGCACCCTGTCCCCATTTGGGTTCGATGATCTGAACGCCCAGTTTTTCTACCACATATTCCGGAACGCCAAGGCGTCCATCTTCTACATTATATTGAACGACGATTCCCCATTCCCGTCGTACCACTGTTGGAATGTCTTGACACGGCGTTCCATCTCCGGAGACCTGACCACATGGCTGTTTTTAATTTCAGCATTGGGGTCCATACCACAGACATTTTCACCTACCACGACCAGAGTTCCGGAGATGGCCGCTGCAATCGCCATCGCTTCCCAATGGATCCGTGCGATTTCGGTTGAACCTAAAGCGCCTGTAAAGTAGGGGACTTTCAATTTAATCTTTTCTTTCGATCCAACCTCAGTGGAAACATCTACAGACGGGAAGGTCGCACGGTCTGAATCGGCTGGAACGCCGACCGCACCGACACAGGTCCCTTGAATATTAAAATGGGAATAATCAATGGGATAATCTTTTTCAGCTCCCGCCGTGACCTTGGAAAAAGGCTGGGGATAGAGAATTTCTCTTCCTCTTAAGGCGGAACGGCCTATTTCACAAGGGCCTGGACAGCCATCCAGACAGGTCACACAGATTCCTGATATGGGGGCGGGTTCCACCCGATTTCGAGTAAAAGTTGCCGGACTACGGTTCGGTTTGGTGAAAGTCATTTTCTCCTCCTTTTTTATTTTAAGATGATTAAAAAAGGGCGTCGAATTTCTTCGACGCCCTTGTCACTTCATACAACTTTGTACGGGATAAAAAAAGGGCACCAAACTTTTTTAACGCCCTTGTCTTCAATACACCTTTGTATTGACCAGCGAATTAAATAGTATGTAAATTTTTTTTGTCAAGAATATTTTAAGAGAGCTCTGAGAAACTAACATACGCCCTCTTGATTACGCAGATTTCAAAAAATGATTAAACAAATTTCCTCTATTTTCAATGCATTCCTGCCTGCGGCAGGCAGGTCTAATCTGTGTGATCGTTTCATAATCTGCGTAATCAGAAATTTCTGGACTTTTTCAGAAATTTCTTTAAGAGGAGGGGGCTATCCCCCCATTTTTTCTGTAAGGAGGATGGCTTCAGCGATCTCTCGCATGGTCTTTCGACTGTCCATGCTCGCCTTTCGAATCCTTTTAAAGGCCTCCTCTTCACTCAAGTCATGATGTTTCATCAAGGCCCCCTTGGCCCTTTCCACCAATTTTCGAGTTTCCAATTCCTCCTGGATCACCTTGGTCTTCACTATCAATTCGGTATTTTCAATACAGATGGCCGCCTGGCTGGCGACGGCTATAAGAACCGCTCTTTCTGTCTCATTAAATTCGTGGGGATAGGAGGTATAACAATTGATTACCCCGATTGCCTTATCCTTCACCGTCAACGGGACACTGAGCATGGAGACCAGGCCCTCTTTTTTTGCTAATTCTTTCTCTTTATAACGAGGTTCTTTCAAGACATCGAAGATGGCTAAGGGTTTTTTTTGCTGTGCCACATAACCCACTACGCCCTCTCCTAATTTTAGAGTCCGTTCCTTGAGGTATTCCTCACTCATGGTTTGGGTGGCGCTGATTTTGAGAACCTTCTCTTTCTCATCCAAGATCCAGAGGGAACAGATCTTTGAATCCATCACATTGGCTGTTACGGTCACAATCAGCTTTAAGATATCGTCCAAGTATCGATCGGATGAGATGGCTTGGCTGATTTCTGAAAGAGCCTGAATCTGCTTTTTGTAGGGTGTCTTTTTATAGAGCAATCCGGTGCCCCTTTCTCCTTTACTATTCTCATTCAACGAAGGGATAAATTTACACAAAAGATCGAAAGTTGTCAACAGAAGTTGTTTCCTAATGAATTTTCCGTAGAGTTGACCTAAAGCAGGGGATTATGCTAAATCTGAATAAATAAAACGGGCACTGGGAGACCATATCTTCCATCAATTCATCGAGAACAAAAGGATTGAGTGGGAGGGTTACCGGGCAAGGGTGACCGATTACGAATTGGAGCAATACTTTTCAATTTTGTAAAGAAGAAAGAGGGCAGAAATGGATCCGATCAAACAGTGGTGGGTTGAAGAGAAGGCAAAGAAGGCTATTGAAAAACTGGTGGCTCATGAATTTAAAGCGATTTATGTGAAAACGAAAGAAGAAGCGGTTCAAGAAGTTTGGAAATACATCACCCCAAAACAGAGGATAGGGGTGGGCGGGTCCCTTACGATAAGAGAATTAGGGATTTTGGAAAAATTGGAAGCAGGAGGTTATACTATTTATAATCATTGGAAGCCTGGGCTTTCAAAAGAGAGTATCCTTGAGATACGAAAGTCGCAAATGACTTCTGATCTCTTCCTGAGCAGCGCCAATGCCATCACTCTGAGCGGAGAACTGGTCAATATCGATGGGATCGGGAACCGTGTGAATTCAACCAATTTTGGTCCTGGAAAGGTCATCCTCGTTGCCGGTTACAATAAGATCGTTGAAGATGTTCAAGAAGCGATCAAAAGGATAAAGAATGTTGCTGCCCCCCTTAACGCAAGGCGACTCAATATTGATGTCCCCTGTGCTAAAGTGGGGAAGTGCGTGGATTGTAATTCTCCCAACCGGATCTGCAGGGTGATCGTCATCCATGAACGAAAACCCTCCTTGACAGATATCCTCATCATTCTGGTCGGAGAAGAACTGGGTTTTTAAATTGCAGATTGCAAATTGCCTATCGCAGATTTTAAAATCTTCCAAAAATCTTAAATTTGAAATTAGAAATCTGAAATTACAAAGGAGGAACTATGGGCAAAGTCAGAAGGGCAATTGTCAGTGTTTCGGATAAGGCCGGAGTGGTTTTGTTTGCAAAGGGTTTGGCACAGATGGGTGTTGAAATCCTGTCAACTGGAGGGACGGCAAAAACGTTGAGGGAGCAGGGCGTCTCTGTGATTGATATTTCTGATTACACGGGGTTCCCGGAGATGCTGGATGGACGGGTGAAGACCCTCCACCCAAAAGTCCATGGAGGTCTTTTAGGACAGCGATCAAAAAAGGAACATGTAAAGAAGATGGAGGAGCACGGGATCCTTCCCATCGATCTCGTGGCGGTCAACCTCTATCCATTTGAGGCAACTGTGGCGAAGAAAGATTGCACGCTTGAAGAAGCCATTGAGAATATTGATATCGGTGGGCCAACCATGCTCCGTTCGTCAGCGAAAAACTACCCCGATGTGACCGTTGTGGTGGATCCCAGTGATTACGGACCAATCCTCTCTGAATTAAAAGAGAAGGGGGAGATTTCTTTAGAGACTAATTTCCGTTTAGCCAAGAAAGTCTTTCAGCACACGGCACGTTATGATGGTGCCATCTCCAATTACCTCGGCCAGATCGAGAAGAGCAAGAAGGCCTATGAATTTCCGGAGACCTTTACCTTCCAGGTGAAGAAAGCTCAGGAGTTACGTTATGGAGAAAACCCCCACCAAAGGGCAGCCTTTTATCGGGAATATTTGTTGACCGAGCCTTCTGTTTCAAATGCCGTTCAACTCCAGGGTAAAGAATTGTCATACAATAATATACTCGATATTGACTCTGCCTATGAGACGGTGAAGGAGTTTGATGAGGCGGCTACAGTTATCATCAAACATAACAATCCCTGTGGTGTGGCTATTTCTTCTAAGAGTTTAGCAGACGCCTACAGAAAAGCGAGGGATTGTGATCCGGTCTCTGCATTCGGTGGGGTGGTGGGTTTCAATCGGGTCGTCGATAAAGAGACGGCAAAGGAGATGGCTGAAATCTTTCTCGAAGCCATCATTGCTCCAGGTATTGATCCGGAAGCATTGGGGATTCTTAAAACGAAAAAAGATCTCCGCATTCTCAAAACCCCGCCTCTCACAGATTCTTTCCTACAAGGGGGATTGAATCTTAGAAAAGTGGTGGGTGGACTCTTAGTCCAGGATCGAGACCTTGGCAGGGTGCCAATGGATCAATGGAAAGTAGTGACAAAAAGGAAACCGACTGAGGAAGAGAAAAGAGCTATGGCTTTTGGTTGGAAAGTTGCTAAGCATGTCAAATCAAATGCCATCGTCCTCGTCCGGGAGGATCGGACCATTGGAATTGGTGCTGGTCAGATGAGTCGTGTTGATTCTACTCGTTTGGCAGTGATGAAGGCACAATCTTCAACCAAGGGAACAGTCTTGGCCTCGGATGCCATGTTTCCATTCAGAGATGGAGTGGATACAGGAGCTGAAGCTGGTGCTTCAGCCATTATCCAGCCCGGAGGCTCGATTCGAGATGATGAAGTGATCGCCGCGGCGGATGAATACAACATTGCCATGGTCTTTACAGGGATGAGACATTTCCGGCATTAATCGTGAAAAGTGAATCGTGATTCATGAATCGTAAATTAAACCATACGGTTCACGAGTCACGAGTCACGAATCACGAATCACGAGGTTTATATGAAAGTCTTGGTGGTGGGCGGTGGGGGCAGAGAGCACGCCTTGGTTTGGAAGATTGCCCAGAGCCCTAAAGTTACAAAAATTTATTGTGCTCCAGGAAATGCAGGGATCTCCGAACAGGCCACGATTGTCCCTATCAAGGCCAATGACCTAAATGGTTTACTTGAGTTCGCCCTAAAAGAAAAGATTGATTTGACTGTCGTTGGGCCAGAGGATCCTTTGACCCAGGGTATTGTCGATCTTTTCGAATCAAAGAGCCTTTTTATTTTTGGAGCAAACAAGAAGGCGGCAGAGATCGAGGGTAGCAAAGCCTTTGCCAAGGAGATGATGAAGAAATATAACATTCCAACAGCTTCTTATGAGGTATTCCATAACCGGGATGAAGCAGTGAAATATATCCGCGAACAGGGCGCTCCCATTGTGGTCAAGGCCGATGGCTTAGCAGCAGGCAAGGGAGTGATCGTCTGTAAAACTGTTGAGGAAGCCATCCAATCTGTTGATAGGATCATGGTGGAGAAGATATTCGGAGAGGCAGGCAATCGAGTGGTCATCGAGGAATATCTTGTGGGAGAAGAAGCATCTTACATTGCATTCACCGATGGAAAGGCAATCCTTCCTATGGCATCCTCTCAAGATCACAAACCGGTTTTTGATGGAGATCAGGGTCCCAACACAGGCGGAATGGGAGCCTACTCACCCGCACCTGTTGTAAAGGATGAGGTACATGAAAAGATCATTGAGAAGATTTTGAGACCAATCATCTATGGCATGGGAGAGGAGGGGAGACTCTATAAGGGGGTTCTCTATGCTGGTCTGATGATTCATGATGGTCATCCGAAGGTATTGGAGTTCAATGCTCGATTTGGAGATCCGGAAACCCAACCTGTTTTGATGCGGATGAAAGGGGATATCGTACCCATTCTGGAAGCCTGCATGAAAGGGAGTTTGTCCCAACACAAGATTGAATGGGACAACCGTGCCTCTGTGTGTGTGGTGATGGCTTCAAAGGGTTACCCTGGAGATTACGAGAAGGGAAAGGTCATCGGGGGGTTGAAGGAGGTTTCTCGAATGGAAGGAGTCTTTGTCTTCCATGCGGGAACAGCTCTTAAAGATGGGCAGATGATCACTAATGGAGGAAGAGTATTAGGGGTGACTGGACTGGGAGAAGATATTCCGAGAGCCATTGCGAGGACTTACCAAGCGGTTAAAAAGATCTCCTGGGATGGAGCTCACTATCGAACTGATATTGGTCAAAAAGCACTGTGCTGGCTGTAGGAAAAGACGGAAAGTGCATGGAGCATAGTGCATAGCGTTTTGTTTACAGAATTGGGAGAGAACCCATAATTAATTTCCTGTCATTCCTGCGAAAGCAGGAATCCATGTCTGGATTCCCGTTTGCACGGGAATGACAAATCAAAACAGTTAGGATAATTCAAAACATGTATAAGATCGCTGTAATTCCTGGAGATGGAACTGGGCCTGAAGTAGTGGCCGAGGGATTGAAGGTTCTGAAAGCCGTCTCCGAAAAATTTAAGTTCAAATACGAACTGGAATATTACGGTCTGGGTGGGGAACACTATCTGAAAACAAAGGAGATATTGCCAGACTCTGTTCTCAATGAATTGAAGCAGATGGACGCAATTTATTTAGGTGCGATCGGTCATCCGGATGTTAAACCTGGAATTCTGGAACAGGGGATTTTGTTGAAAACTCGATTTCAGTTAGATCAATATATTAACCTCAGACCTGTCAAACTCTATCCAGGTGTGGAAACTCCTCTGAAAGACAAGGGTCCTGAGGATATTGACTTTGTAGTTGTCAGGGAGAATACAGAAGGGGCTTATTCTGGAGTAGGGGGATTTATCAAAAGGGGAACACCCGATGAGATTGCCATCCAGGAGGCGATCCATACTCGAAAAGGTGTGGAGCGTTGCATCCGTTTTGCCTTTGAATATTGTCGCAGAAGAAATCAGAAAAATAAGGTCACCCTCTGTGGGAAAACAAATGTTCTTACCTATGCCTTTGACCTTTGGGAGAGAACCTTTCGTGAAGTGGCGAAAGAGTTTGAAGGCATTGAGACCGATTATGCCCATGTGGATGCAATCTGTATGTGGATGGTGAAGAATCCCGAATGGTTCGATGTGATTGTGACCGATAACATGTTTGGAGATATCATCACTGATCTGGGGGCAATGATTCAGGGAGGACTGGGAATTGCTGCTGGTGGAAATATTAATCCCAATGGAGTTTCGATGTTCGAGCCCATTGGTGGTTCAGCTCCTAAATATACAGGGATGGGAGTGGTGAGTCCTTTGGCAGCAATTTCTGCGTGCCAGATGATGCTTGAATATCTCGGAGAGGAAAAGGCCGCACAAAGGATTGAAGAAGCCATCATGAAGGTGGTCAAGGAGGATGTGAAGAGCCTGAACGCCGGGAAAATGGGATATAGCACCTCTCAGGTCGGCGATCTCGTGGTGAAATATATTATAGGGGGGAAATGAACAAAGAATGGTGATGGTGATTGGTGTTGGTGGTTCGGGTTTACCGAATCATGAGCACGAATCACGTTATTTTTTATTTAAGGGAGGTAAAAGATGGAATGGGGAATGAAAAATCGTTTGGCACAGTTGATTAAATCGGATGGGCATTGTCTATTTTTACCCATTGATCATGGTTATTTTCAGGGACCTACCCTGAAATTGGAAAAACCTGGCGAAACAATTCGGCCGCTGCTTCGCTATTGTGATGCTCTGTTTGTAACAAGAGGGGTATTGCGTGCATCTATCGATCCTGAAAACACGAAGCCCATTATTCTTCGCGTTTCCGGTGGCACAAGCATGGTTGGGAAAGATCTCTCTGACGAAGGGATTACCACATCCATGGAGGAAGCTATTCGTTTAAATGTTGCAGCCGTCGGCATCTCAATTTTTGTCGGCAGTGAACATGAGAAGGATTCATTATTGAACCTCTCAAAACTGGTTGATGAAGGAGAAAAATACGGCATTCCAGTCATGGCGGTGACGGCTGTTGGAAAGGAGTTAGAGAAAAGAGATGCCCGCTACCTCTCTTTAAGTTCACGGATTGCTGCTGAATTGGGAGCAAGGATTGTAAAGACTTACTGGTGTGAGAATTTCGATAAGGTGGTCAATGGTTGTCCTGTTCCTGTAGTCATGGCTGGAGGGCCTAAGGTTGATACTGAGTTACAAGTCTTTGAGTTTGTCCATGATGGAATGGAAAAGGGTGCCATTGGAGTCAATCTTGGAAGAAACATCTGGCAGCATGACTTCCCTGTGCCCATGATCAAAGCCTTACGTGCTATCATCCACGAAAAGGCAACAGCTAAGGAAGCGAATGATATATTCGAACAAGAGAAGAGTAAAAGGGGAAAGTAGTAGACGGTTATAGACTGATGCGAGTGGCCATGTATTATAACAACAAGGATGTGAGAGTGGAAGAAATTCCAACCCCTCAGATCGGACCTGGCGAGTTATTGGTCAAGGTGTTGGCAAGTGGTGTCTGCGGTAGCGATGTCATGGAATGGTATCGGATTAAGAAGGCTCCTCGGGTGCTCGGTCATGAGATCGCAGGAGAGATTGTGGAGGTTGGTAAAGGGGTGGATCAATACAAGATTGGTGATCGTGTATTCGTTTCCCACCATGTCCCCTGTAATACCTGCCAATACTGTCTGAATGGTTTTCATACCCTTTGCGACACTTTGCGAAGAACCAATTTCGATCCAGGAGGTTTTGCAGAATATATCCGTGTTCCTCAGATCAATGTTGATCGGGGAGTATTCGTATTGCCAGAGGGACTTTCTTTTGAAGATGGCGTTTTCATTGAGCCGTTAGCTTGTGTGCTCAGGGGACAGAGATTGGCGAGATTTAGGCCTGGGCAAAGTGTTTTTGTCATCGGCAGTGGAATTTCTGGAGTTCTTCATATTGCGCTGGCTTATGCTTCAGGAGCAAAATGGATCATAGCATCGGATATTGATGAATGCCGCCTGAAGGCAGCAAAGAAATTTAGGGCAGACGAAACGATCCTTGCGAAAGAAGTTAACCCTGCGAAGATTCGAGAAATCAATAGAGGACGGTTGGTTGATTTGGTTATCGTCTGTGCGGGGACGATTTCTGCCTATATTCAAGCTTTGCAATCTGTCAATCGGGGAGGAACCGTCTTATGTTTTGCTCCCCTTGAGCCGGGTCTCAATTTTGTTTTTCCATTTTTTGAATTTTGGAACGATGGAATCACACTCTTGTCCACTTATGGGGGGAGTCCTTTTGACATTACAAATGCCATTGAATTGATAAGGGCTCAACGCCTTCCCCTTCGTGAAATGATTACCCATCGGCTTCCCCTTGCAGAGACAGGTCTTGGATTCCAATTAGTGACCGAGGCGAAAGATTCCATAAAAGTAATCATCGAACCCCAGAGATAATCTTCGCAAGCTAAGCAAACCGGCCCCAAGAAATTTGAACTCAATAATTTTTTGTCATTGCGAGCCCGAAGGGCGTGGCAATCTCGTTTTCCTTGAGATTGCTTCGTTGTCCCGCAACTGCGGGATTCTTCGGAATGAAAGTTTAATTGTTAGCACGTTTATAATAGAAAAATGATATATTTAATTAAAGATCTTAAGTAGAAGGAGTTAATCAGAAATGAAAGAAGATAAAAGGAAAGTGGAAGAGGTTTTGAACGGCCAGCATCGACATTGGGAGGATATGCTATTGAATAAGCCTGAAATGTTTGGCACCGAACGCAGTGATCCTGCTCAAAAGGCGGCGGAGCTTTTCAAAAAAGAAGGTAGTACCAAGATTCTTGAACTTGGAGGAGGGCAGGGGCGAGATACGATCTTTTTCGCTCAAAATGGGTTTCAAGTTTATGTATTAGACTATTGTGAGAGTGGGGTTGAGACTATCACGCAAAAGGCAAAAGAATCAGGTGTATCAAAGTCCATTACCGCTGCATGTCACGATGTTCGGAAACCCCTCCCGTTTGATGACGAATCTTTCGATGCTTGCTATTCCCATATGCTTTATTGTATGGCGCTTACGACGGCCGAACTTGAATTTCTTTCTGATGAAATCCGACGGGTGTTGAAACCAAATGGACTTAATATTTACACGGTTCGAAACACAAACGATCCCCATTACCGAACAGGCGTCCACCAAGGTGAAGAGATTTATGAAATTGGAGGTTTCGTGATCCACTTTTTTAGTAAAGAGAAGGTGGAACATTTAGCAAAAGGTTTTGAGATCCTAAGTGTTGATGAATTTGAAGAAGGGACACTTCCCAAGAGGCTTTTCCGGGTAACACTCAGAAAGGATTAGGCTGAATATGACTCTTGTTGAAATGAACCTTGACAAACGTAGCACTCAATAACTAATTTTAAATTGAAAGGTTTCTGATTTTGTGGGGTTAACATAATAATTTTTAAGAGTAACAAGGGCGGGGTAATGAAAGGAGGAGAAGACAATGGAGACTAATCAAAGAAATCATTCCAATCTGTGGAGGGGACTTATGGTTGGCAGCATTTTGGGTGCGGCAGCAGGTTTTCTATTAGCTCCCGAATCTGGAAAAGAACTGAGGTCAGATATCAAGGGGAAAACAAACGAAGCCTTCGAGGAGACGAAGCGGTTTTACTCAGATCGTCGCACAAAGTTTAGAAATGCTTTGGCCAGTGTGGCCGGGAGGAGAGAAAAAGCTCCACTAAACGATATTGAGTCACCCGAAGAAATAGTAGGGGATGCGTAAGAAAAATTCAGAGGTTAGAAGGATAAGAGATCCAAAGTATCAGAAGGGATATAAAGTACGTTATAAACTCTGAGAATTTCAAAGCAATAAAGTAGAGGATTATTTTTGGTCCATTTAAGGAGCTTTGATTTAGAATTTTCCAAAAAATACTAAATTTATCTTATTTACTTTGCTTACAATTTTTGATATTTTAAATAAGGGATTCTGATATAGAAGTATTAGATTTTTGTGTTATTAATAAATGGGGAAATATGTCCAAGAAAGTAAGAGGTAACTAACAAAAAAGGAAAGGAGGTGCCTTCTTATGGCAGAAAATGGAAATGGTCGTGGGGGGTTCCTGGGAGGATTCCTTATAGGGAGTGTCCTGGGAGCATTAGCAGGGCTCTTATTTGCCCCTAAATCCGGAAAAGAGTTGAGATCCGAACTTAAGCAACAGGGGAGTGAATTCCTCGGCGAAGCAAAGGAATTTTATTCAGAGGCACAGGTTAAAGCGAAAACCATCCTTGAGGATGCGCGTCAGCGGGCAGAAGAATTAAGAAAAGAAGCTAACCGCCAGCTTACTGAAGCTCGCATGAAGGCCAGAGAGATTTTAAAGGGTGCAGAGGAAAAAGCTGCAGAGGTCAGCCAATTCGCCAAAGAAGCCGTCGGGGAAGCGAAAACAGAGGTGAAGAGAGTGAAGGGAGCATTGGAAGCTGGTGTGGAAGCCGCCAGACACGAGTTTACGAAGAAAGAAGAGAAGGAAAAACCCCAAGCCTAAATTAAAGGGAGATCACCACCTATGCTACTGACTATCAGTGTTACTGTCGTTGCGGCATCTATAGTTGTTGTCGCGATTGTCCTCGTCCCTGTAATTTTGCAGATCCGTCGCACGGCTCGCGAGGCTGAGAAATTATTAGATACCGTCCGCATGCAGATTGTTCCCCTGAGTCATGACCTGACTATCATTTCCAAGGAGGTCAGTGGTATTCTCCAATCCATTCATCGGCAAGTGGATAGAGTTGAAGAAGGCATTACCACTGTTCGGGATGCTGCCGAGCGCCTGCGGGAGTTCGAGGAAACAGTATTAACCAGGGTTGAGGAGCCCCTCCTCGAGCTTGCAACACTGATCAGTGCGGTGAGCCGAGGGATTGGGGCTTTCCTGCGCTTTTTCCGTAGTTGAACTCCAGATTGATTCATGTCGGAAAGTCAATCACGGATTTCTGTTTCAAGGATTTTGAATTCTTTATAAATACCCCTGTTTCTTCAGGTTCACCATCAGGATGGAAATGGCAGCGGGGGTGACACCGGAGATTCTTGAGGCCTGGCCGAGGGAGTAGGGTTTAATCTTCTTCAGTTTCTCCATCACCTCTGTGGAGAGTCCGATCACAGAACTGAAATCAAATCCTTCTGGGAAACCCACCTCCTCCAACCTTTTAAACCTTTCGATCTGCTCCATCTGTCTCTTGATATAACCATCATATTTCACCTGAATCTCAACCTGCTCCTGTACTGGTTCTGGAAGACTTTCGAGGCTTTGATCAAAGGCAAAGAGGTGTTTGAAATGGATTTCTGGCCTCTTCAATATTTCTTGAAGGGAAACGTCTTTCTTCAAAGACGAGCTTCCCCATTGATGGAGGATTTCATTATTTTCCTTTGTGGGATTGACTCTTACCTCTGAGATTCTGGATAATGTTTTTTCAATCGCCACTTTTTTCTCAAAAAAGATTTGATAATCCTCCTCCTTCACCAATCCCACCTCATATCCCTTTTCTCTCAATCTCAAATCAGCGTTGTCTTCTCTCAAATGGAGGCGGTATTCCGCCCGGGAGGTAAACATTCGATAGGGTTCGGCGGTCCCTTTGGTAACCAGGTCATCGATCAAAACACCGATATAAGCTTCGGAACGTTTCAAGATGAGAGGTTCCTCCCCTCGAATATAGAGCGAAGCATTGATTCCAGCCATCAATCCTTGTGCTGCGGCTTCTTCATAACCGGATGTGCCGTTGATCTGTCCAGCATGGAAGAGTCCTCTGATCTTTTTTGTTTCAAGAGAAGGCTTGAGCTCCGTGGGGTCCACAAAATCATATTCAATGGCATAACCCGGCCGGATGATCTCCACTTCTTCAAGCCCCTTGATTGACCTCAGCATTCGGATTTGGATATCCAGAGGAAGGCTGGTAGAGATCCCATTCGGATAGATCTCGTTGATATTTCGGCCATCAGGTTCTAAAAAGATCTGGTGTCTTTTCTTATCTGCAAAACGTACTACTTTATCCTCAATTGAGGGGCAGTATCGGGGACCGATGCCTTTAATGATTCCACAGTAGAGAGGGGATCGGTCAAGGCCGCTTTTAATAATTTCGTGGGTAGTAAGATTTGTATAAGTGATATAGCAGGGAACCTGGTCTGTTCCGATCTTTTTTGTTGTGAAGGAGAAAGGGATGGGTGGTTCATCTCCATATTGAGGTGTGAGCTGAGAGAAATCAATCGTGTTGCGATCAAGCCTTGGAGTCGTTCCGGTCTTGAGCCTTCCCATCCGGAACCACAATTTTTTGAGCGATTCCGATAAACCGATGGAGGATGGATCACCCATTCTGCCAGCAGAAAAGTGAGTGAGACCAATATGGATAAGGCCATTCAGAAAGGTCCCCGGAGTAAGGATCAAGGTTTTTGTCAGAATCGTTTCATTTAAATCTGTCTTTACTCCAACGATTTGATTTCCATCTGTTAGAATTTCTTCTACTGTCGCCTGTTTAATCGTGAGATTTTCTTGGTTCTCAACGGTCCTTTTCATTCGAATTCGGTATTCCTGACGGTCCACCTGAGCCCTTGAAGAACGAACAGCAGGTCCTTTCCCAGTATTGAGTTGGCGGAACTGTATTCCTGTTTCGTCAGTGGCCTTGGCCATCTCTCCACCCAGTGCATCAATCTCCTTCACCAGATGGCCTTTGGCTAACCCACCGACAGCAGGATTACAGGACATATAACCGATCTGTTCGACTTTTTGAGTGATGAGAAGGGTAGGGTGTCCTATCCGGGCGCAGGCCAGAGAGGCTTCGATTCCAGCATGACCCCCGCCCACTACAATGACATTGTATTCTTTTTGAGATTGGGTAGATGAATTAATCTCAGCTTCCATCGTTAAGTTGTAACTAAGGGTTCAAGGATTCGAGGGTTCATGGGTTCAAGTGTCTATTTTTAAGAATTTCACTCAACCCCTTGACTACTTGGACCCTTGAATCCTTCGACTCAGCGCGGGCCCCGGCAGGCCTTCACACAGACACCACAGATATTATGGCTGAAATGGAGGGTTTTGGCAAAGGTCCTCAATTGTTCGTAACATCGAAGGTGGTCAAATTCTTCCTGGCGTACCTTAATCGCTCCTGCAGGGCAGAGGGATAGGCAATCAAGACAGGAACCGCAGTCCTTTATTGAAGGGGAGTTGATCACAAGGGGAAGATCAGTGAGGATGGTGACCAGACGAATCCGTGACCCCAATTGTTCGTTGACGAGAAGGTTGTTTCGGCCAATCCATCCCAATCCCGCAGCCCAGGCCACATGTTTATGGGAAAGATGGCCTTTTTGGGTTTTCCAATCCACAATTTGAGAAGCCGGGATAGGGATGGCTTGGTATCCGAGGTCTTGAATCGCTGAGGTCACGATCAGCCCGATGGTGTCTAGAAGAATATTGACTCTCTGATAATGATGAAAATAAAGGGGGGTGGGTTGGTTTTCAATCTCTTCTAAAATGGCATCGGAAAGGTGAAACCCTACAGAGATGCCGTAAAAAAGTTGATCAATTAAGGAAGGAGGAAGCAGGATTTCTTCTTTTTTAAAAGAGCGAAGATCTGCCACTCCAAACAGGGAGCCTCCCCACTGTCGGGAGAACACTCTCATTTTTTTCAGGTTATCGGCCTCAGACATTTCTATCACTTCCCTTGATGGCGAAAAAGTTTGAGGTTTGAGGATCACTTCGTTTGAGGCAAAACCTTCTTTGTCTTCAACCTAAAGTCCCTGAAGAGGGACGCTCCTCTAATCTTAATCCTCCGATATTCCCTTAACGCGCTTTGATCTTCAGCTCTTTCATCTTCTTACGGAGAGTGTTTCGATTGATCCCCAAGAGTTGGGCAGCAGCAATTTGAACATGGTCCACCCTCTCTAAGGCGGACTTGATCAAAATCTTCTCTACCACTCTAATAATATCATCAAAGATCCCCATCTTGGTCTTTATCTCCACATAGGGATCAATCTTATTCAGAACTTCAGCCAACTTTTGCTCTAAGATCTCATCCAGCAGATGAGATTTTGTCTTCGGTTTGCTATCTTTCGAAAGAAGTTCACCCTTTTTCAGTTGATAATTTTTAATCACCGGAGAGAGGATAGCTGAGAGGATGGAGAGGAACTGGAAATCCTCAACAAATTCGTGTCTGGGACCATAGAGGGAATTCACGTTGATGACACCCATCGGCTCATCATCTGTAATGAGAGGGATACAGAGCAAAGGGGGTTGGATCTTATCGATCCGCTTCTGGCTCTTCATCATCTCTTCGTAGAGAGGCTCTTGACTTAAGTTCTGGATTGTCATGGGTTGTCGTGATTCCAGAACTTTACCTATCGTCCCTTTTTGGCTAGGGCAAGTGAGAGGATGAATTTCTTTTTCGATTCCATAGAGGGCTTCCACATGGAGAGAATCCTTTTGGGGGTCTTGGAGGAAAAGGGCCGAATACTTGATTGAAAAATATTCAGACAGGATCGCCATCACTCCAAGAAAATAATCTTGGAGGTGGTTCTGTTGAGGGAGTAGGATAATCTCGTTCAGGCTCCTCAATTCAGGATTTGACCGAGGATTGATGAAAAAAGTGGAAGACATATCAGGCTCCTATCCATTGGAACTCGAATGAAGCGATGGTGTTGGGTAAACGGGGTTATTCAAAGTTTATTTCCGAGGGTTAATCCTGTTGTTGAAAAAATCAATCCCCGAGTTTATCAAACGTTTTTCAAATCTTTGCACTGGCAATTATTCTTTGACTCTTTTTCATCAACAACAGGGTTAATCTAATATAAATTGGATTCCAATTTCAAGAAAAATTTATTGGCTTTCTCTCGCGTTTACTTTACACTTGAAGTCTCATTGTGAATTCATTAAAATCCACTCGATATGGCCGCAAGGAATGAAATAGAACGGCCTCGGATGGTCATTCTCCTTGGCCCAACGGGAGTGGGGAAATCTCTATTGGCACTTGAATGGGCGGAGGAATTGGGGGGTGAAATCATCAGTGCTGACTCCATGCAAGTTTATCGGTATATGGATATCGGCACAGCCAAACCCACATTCGATGACCAAAAAAGAGTACGGCACCACCTGATTGACTTAGTGACCCCTGATCAGCCTTTTCACGCTGGCCTCTATCGAACGCTGGGTCGGAAAATGATTGATCAATTATTCCAGAATAAGACACCCATTTGGGTAGTAGGAGGAACTGGACTTTATATTAAAACCCTCACCCAGGGACTCTTCTCCAGCCCTAAAATCGATCCTCATGTGAGGGAAAGTTTAAAAAAGGAAGCAAAGGAGAAAGGGGCCGATGCCCTTTATGAGCGTTTGAAAAAAGTCGATCCCCAAACAGCCTTTCATCTCCATCCCAATGATCTCTTTCGAATTATACGAGCTCTGGAGATCTTCGATTCGACAGGAGTCCCCATCTCTTTCTATCGAGAACAACATCGTTTCGGAGAAAAACCCTACCTGACTTTAAAAGTTGGTCTGGAAATGAATCGGGAGATGCTCTATCATCGAATCGAAGAAAGAGTGGATGAGATGTTAGAGAAAGGTTTCCTTCAAGAGGTCGAGAGACTGATGGAGATGGGTTATGGACCTGAATTGAAGCCCATGCAGAGTTTAGGTTATAAACAGATGGTTCAATTCCTCTTGAAAGAAATCGGATGGAGTGAAGCCGTTGGACAGATAAAAAGGGATACCCGTCATTATGCCAAGCGACAATTGACATGGTTTAAGGCTGATCCAGAGGTTCACTGGTGGGATGAATCGATGGATCGGGGGAAAATATTTCTTGAAATTAAATCTTTTTGGGGAGAAGGGGGACGGGCATGATCAAGAATCAGATTAATATCCAGGATCAATTTCTCAATCGTATCCGGCGAGATCGAAACCATGTGGTGGTTGAATTGACCACGGGCCGTAAGATCGAAGGGGTTATTCTTAGCTTTGACAATTTCTGTATCATCCTCCGAGGAGAAACGGATCAGCTAGTCTATAAACATGCTATCTGTTCAATTTCCCCTGGTGGAAAATTAGAATTTCTTGACTCGAAATAGGATCGTTTGATGGATCATTTTAATATCAAACCAATATTGGAAAGCCTTTTTTTCATTTCGGATTCTCCCATTCGTCTTGAGACCCTTGTCGAGATCCTGCCCGAATCAAATAAAGAAGCTATTTTAGGGGGGATTCGTCAGATTCAAGCAGAGTATGAGGATTCTTCCAAGGGAATAGAACTGACAGAAATAGCCGGTGGATATCAATTCCGGACAAAATCCAGTTGGGCCGGATGGGCCAACCGGCTAAAAAAGGCGAGGGCGGTTAAGTTGAGCCAAGCCGCTTTAGAGACATTAGCCATCGTTGCCTATCGTCAGCCCATCATCCGGCCTGCAATTGAGGAGATTCGCGGGGTGGATTCGGGATCTGTTCTTCACACCCTTTTGGAAAAGGGATTGATCAAGACGATGGGCCGTAAGGACCTGCCTGGACGGCCCATCGTCTATGGAACCACCAAAACCTTTCTTGAACTCTTCAGTCTTAATACCCTGTCCGATCTCCCCACCCTCAAAGAAATCCAACCTCCTCCAGCGCCTGAAGAAATATCCAAAGAAGAGATTGTAAAAACTGAAATAGAGGGGATCACCTCTCACCAAGATCTTCCTCTGAACAAGGGAGAAGAGTAGGGAATTCGATTGGCACTGGAGCGGATTCAAAAGATTTTAGCCAAGGCCGGGATCGCCTCGAGAAGGGAAGCCGAGAGGATGGTGATCGAGGGAAGGGTGTCGGTAAATGGTAAAGTCGTTGAGACATTGGGTTTTAAAGCCGATCCCTCCAAAGATCACATTAAAGTGGATGGGAAGAGGCTCACACATTTTGAACCTAAAGTCATTCTCCTCCTCAATAAACCCAGAGGCTATCTTTCCACGGTCAAAGACCCAAAGGGAAGACCGACCATCATGGATCTCCTTAAAAATATGAAGTGGAGAATCTATCCAGTAGGTCGCCTCGATTTCGATGCGGAGGGACTTCTCCTTCTCACCAATGATGGTGACCTTGCCCATCTCCTCTCCCATCCCAGATTTTCTATTCCGAAGACCTATTTGGTGAAAGTGGCAGGGGTTCCAGAGGAGAAAAAACTGACACGGCTCAAGAGGGGCGTGATGCTCGAAGATGGAGAAGCGAAGGCTGTTTCCTGCAGCCTGATCCGCCAAAGGGAGAAAAATAGCTGGGTTCGGGTCGTGGTGACAGAAGGGAGAAATCATCTGGTGAAGAGGATGTTATCAGCTATCGGCCACACGGTCCTCAAGTTGAAGCGAGTCGAATATGGACCAATTCAATTGGGGGACCTTCCTTTCGGACAGTTCCGTTATCTTACCCTTGAAGAAACGGAGAAGCTCAAACGAATAAGTTCGGAGTTTAGAGTTAGGAGTTCGGAGTAAATAAGTTTTGAGTTCGGTGTTCGGAGTTTAAAACAAAAATCTCCGAACTAATAACTTAAGGGTTTCCAAATGATTACTGGCGTTGAGATCAAAAGGAAAATTGTCCATCTGGCCACCTTGGTCATCCCTGTCGGATATGCATTGACTTCTGAAGAAACGGTCATCCTATTTCTCGTCCCTTTCTTTTTAGCTCTTCTATTGGTTGATCTCCTTCGCCACTTCCATTCCGGAATGGCTTCTCTTTTTCAAAAGTATTTCTTTGAGAAAGTTCTCAGAGAAGAAGAGAAGCCCACCTTTATGGGTTCAACCTATTTCATCTTCTCAACGATCCTGACCATCCTTCTCTTTCCCAAATCCATTGCCATTGCCAGCATCCTCATCCTGATCCTCTCTGATACAGCGGCCGCTGTGATAGGAAAATGGATTGGGAGAATTAAGATCTTCGGGAAAACCATTGAAGGGAGTATGGCTTTTCTTCTTACCTCCCTCTTGATTGTCTGGATCTATCCCCATCTGGATCGATTTTCAGGAAGTCTCGCGGCATTGGGGGCGACATTGATCGAGGTTCTTCCGATCAAAGTGAACGACAATCTCACCATTCCCCTTGTGGCAGGGGCGATCATGTTTTTCGGTGTGGGATGAGGGAAGGGAATTTCTTCAGGACTTCAACGATTCTTCTGGCTTCTTTTTCTGAGGCAATCTTAGCAATCGCCGCATAAACCTTCAATTCATCAAAGAGGAAAGAAAAGGCACCTTCGGATTCTTTCAAAAGTGTTCCGTCGGCAAGAGGGTTGAGACTGATCACGGGCTTTTCAAACTTTTTGATTAGATTAGTGGCTTGCTGCAAATCAAAGAGGCTCCATTTTTTATTGATAGGAATGGCGTAGGCTGCGACATCAAGAGATTTTGCCTTGGGAAGGACAAAGGTTGCCCATTGACCAGAAAAGATGGGGATAAATCCTTTTTCCCTAACCCTCGACACCATCTCGTGGAGAAGATTGATCCGGCCCAGTGCCAAAAGCCAATCTCCATATTTTTCTCCGAGCAGAAGAAAAGGAGATTCCTTGGGATTGAAAAGGGAGAGAGCTTTGTCAAAGCGGAGAGGATCGAAGGTGATCCGGTCAATCTCTTTTTGTGTAAAAACCTCGGAGGAAGAGGAGGGGGGGAGAATATTTCGAGCCAGATGAGAGGGAAGGAGATCCTTTCTGATCGTTGAGATGGCTTTTGATTCAAATCGGTGGAGAGGCTTTCCTAAAAAGGAGACTCCCTTCTCCACCTCTAAATGGCAGAGGCCTATAAGCATTTCATCAGGGGTTAAATTTTTTAACTCTTTAAAGGATTCGAGGTGTTTTGCCGAGGGGAGGTCAAAGCACCAAGCCCCCATTTCATAGGTTTTTTTCATAAGGGGATAGATTTCCTGATCGCCGTGAGAGGTTGGAGGCTGAATCGAGAAGATCGTTCTCGGCAGTTTTTTCCCTTCTAAGATGACCGTCGGTAACCACATATCTTCATTGTATTACCAGCCTGTTCAATTTTCAATTAAAAGCTCAAACCTATTTCCAATTGATGCAAATTATATTTTTTATGGAAGAGAGTGTTAATAAGAATCGAAGGGTCCTCTCCATTTAAAGAACTTCTGTATATTGCTCCAAGATTTCCGAATGGACCGATATCTGGGAGATTAAATTTAGTTACTCTTGCTAAAAATATTTCTTTTTGATAAAAGATTTGTATGCTGGTGAAAGATAAAGAATTAAGAGAAGCCGTAAGATTGGGAATCAAAACCCTGATCATTCAAGAGGTCAGATTATTGCGGTTGGAACACTCTTTCACCCCTCACATTATTATTGATGAAATGTCCCAATCGATTCGAGGTACTAAGAGAGAGATAGTCAGGCTGGCAAAGGCGATGGCTCAGAAGGAAAGAGCGGTTCTTTTGAAAAGGATGATTCGTCAGGCTGTAGACGAGGAGATCGATCGGGCTATTGAATTGAGGAAGACCAGATGCGTACGTTGTCTCTACGGAAGGTTTTATGATGACGTAGGCACCGCTCACGTGACCTTGCCGCTCAAAACCAGGGCAAAGACCATTGGCTGTGATAAGCCCCAGCCGACCCTCAGAAAAAGTTGTCGGCGGTTTGTTGAAACATCCCAGGCTGTTTCGCTCGATGACTATCTTAACGAGATGACCCTTCTTTATGAATTCAGGGAGCTGATCAATCGGATTGAAGAGATTTGGAAGGACTATTTTGTAAAATAAAATGTCAAATGTCAAAGCTCAAATTTCAAATGAAGCTCAAAGCTCAAATGTCAAAAATTTCTTAACTTTGAAATTTGACATTCATTTGGCATTTGGATTTTGACATTTGGATTTAATCTATGCTTAGGCCAGGGCTTCCGCTACCAACTCCGTAATATCCATTACCTTAATTCGGCCTTTTTTCTCTTTTCGGAGTCTTGCCGCAGCCACCTGTAAGTTGGACTTACAGGAGGGACAGGCAGAGACCACAACTTCTGCTCCTACTTCGAGGGCCTCTAAGATCCGCTTATAAGCGATCTCACCTGAAAGATTGGTATCAAATGCCTTGAGTCCTCCTCCGCCACCACAACATTTGGCCAATAGGCGGTTGTTCTTAAATTCCACTAAAGTAACTCCAGGAATCTTTGTGAGTAGATTTCTGGGTGGATCAAAGATATTGAGGTGTCTTCCCAGATCGCATGGATCATGATAGGCGACTTTCATCGGATTCCCATCTTTGAATTTGACCTTCCCATCCTGGATGAGTTGATCCAAATATTGAACAGCATGGATGACATCAGTCTTGAAGGAGGTGTATTTAGGATAGAGTTCCTTAATGGTTTTGTAACAGCCAGCACAGGTAGTCAGGATTTGCTTTGGCTGAATTTTTGAGAAGGCTTCCACATTCTTATCTGCGATCTCTTTGAATTCCTTGGTTCCTACTAGGTAGGAAATGTATCCGCAACAATTTTCATCCTTTCCCAAAGCTGTGTAAGAGACACCTGCTTTATCGAGGATCTTCATGATATTGGGAACGATATTGATATCCTGATAAGAGGTCACACATCCTGCAAAGAGGAGGGTGTCAACCGGCCCTTTTCTGGGTTTGAAAGTTGAAGGGAATACATCGGTACGCTTTTCCTTTGGTTCTCCAAATGGATTCCCGGTGGCCTTCAGATTCTCTATCAATGCCTTGTGAATTTCAGGAAGGAATCCAGCCTTCACCAATCGCTCACGGGCTGCCTCAACAATTTCAGAGACCACAACTCCTGCAGGGCAAGTAGCTTTGCAGTTAAGGCAGGTAGTGCAGAGGTAGAACTTGTCCGCCACTTCTTTGGAGGGTTCAAGGGTTCCCTTCAACAGGTAGTAAGCCATGATCACCCTTCCTCGAGCATTCTCCGATTCCAACTCCGTCTGGGCAAAAACCGGGCAACCCGCGCGGCAGAAGCCACAATTGATGCAGGCTAAGATCTCGTTATCCACAGCCTGACCGAAACTCTGAATCTGGTCCGGGGTTTCCAGAAATTCTTTATAGGTGAAGTGGTCGAGAATATCCTTTGGGGCATCGTCAAATCCCATTTTACCAGGGTTTAGGATATTTTTGGGGTCCAGCGCCTTCTTGATCGTTTTCATCACCTCATGGCTTAATCCCAATTCATGATGGATATAGGGAGATTTGGCCATACCGATCCCATGCTCTGCGGTCAGGGTTCCTTTATATTTCATAGTGAGGTCAATGAAATCCTGGGCGATCAGTTTCACTTTCTCCCATTCCTTCTTGTTCCGGCCATCAAGGATCAACACAGCATGGAGATTTCCGTCGCCGATGTGGCCGAAGACGGGAATAGGGAATTTATGCTTATCACTAATTTTTTGAAGCTCACGGATCGTTTCAGGGATCTTGGACATGGGGACGCCGAAGTCCTCCACAAAGGGGATTAACTTCGCCCCTCTTCTTATTTTAGAGAGAGAGGGGACGAGACCCTGGCGGCCCGCCCACATCTTTAGGCGTTTTTCCGGATCATCATCCCATTGATTACCAAGGCCGTTACATTCCTTTGAGATCCGGTCGATCTTCTGGATATTTTCCTTGACTGCCTGCCGATTCCCGTCGATCTCGATAAAAAGGATACTTCCCACATTGTCAGGAATATTAAGTCCCATTGCCCTGTTCACGACATCAATAGAAACCCGATCCAGGATTTCACAAGAGGAGAGGGGGACTCCAGAGGTAATGATTCCTTCGGCCGCCTTTCCCGCATCTTCGACCGAAGGGAACCAGGCCTGGGCAAAGGCAATATATTCTGGCATGGGAAGAATTTTTACAGTAATTTCTGTCATCACACCAAGGGTTCCTTCTGCCCGGCAGAAGAGGTGGGCGAGATCATATCCCGAAGAGGTTTTGGTCACGATGGAACCTGTTCTCATCATTCTTCCGTCTGCCAGAACAACCTCCAAGGCTAGGATGTAATCCTTGGTTGCACCGTATTTAATGGCCCGGTTGCCGCTTGCATTGGTTGAGACCATACCACCGATGGAGGCCATTGTCGCACTGCCAGGATCAGGTGGAAAGAAGTGGGTGGGGGCGAGGGCATTGTTCAATTGCTGACAGATCACCCCGGGCTCCACCACCGCATAGCCGTCTTTGCGATTGATCTCCTTAATCTTATTCATTCGACTCACGTCGAGGATAATACCTCCAAGGCAGGGGAGAACAGCTCCTGTGGTACTTGTTCCCGAACCCCGGGGGATCACCTTGATTTCACAGTCGTTAGCCAGTTTGAGAATCTTCGAGACCTCCTCCCTTGTTTTAGCAAACACGATGGCATCGGGGATGCCTTCATGGACGGACATGTCCCGGGAGAAACAGAGCCGCTCGAGGCGATCGGTCTTGACATTCTTTTCACCCACGATTTCGATCAAATCTTTAATGTAGTCCATGGTCATTCCTCCCCTTCTTCATTCCTTCTTCTCCCCTCCCTTACTATTAATTATTCAATTTTTTGATTTATCATAACATGAGATTTTTCGATAATAAATGCTGGCGGTTCATTTTAAATTGTTATCACATCCCTTAGCACATAGTATAGATGCGACATCACATGGATTGCTCGACGAGTTCGCTCAGGTCGAAGGCGGCCATGGTTTCTGCCTTCCCCTTCTCTTTGATTCCATCGAATAACATCGTAAGACAATAAGGGCAGGCTGTTCCTATCAATTCCGCCTTTACCTCGATGGCTTGATCGGTTCGCATCTGATTAATCCGCGTTCCGATATGTTCCTCCATCCACATTCTTCCCCCCCCAGCCCCGCAGCAGAAACTCCGATTATGATGTCGCTCCATTTCGATGAGCTTCAAGCCAGGGATGGATTTTAAGATCTTTCGGGGGGCATCGAAGATCTGGTTGGCCCTTCCAAGGTAGCAAGAATCATGGTAGGTGATCACTTTATTGATGGGTTTGGTGAGCTTCAACCTTCCACCGGTGAGAAGTTCCGTCAAAAACTGAGTATGATGGATAACCTGAAACTCTCCACCCAATTGGGGATATTCATTTTTCAAGATGTGGAAGCAATGAGGGCATAAGGTGAGGATCTTTTTAACGCCGTATCTTTTCATGATTTCGATATTGGCCTCAGCCGTCATCTGGAAAAGGTATTCATTGCCAATTCTCCGTGCGGGGTCTCCACAACATCCTTCCTCATTGCCTAAGATTCCAAACCGGATACCACTCGCCTGGAGGATTTTCACCATCGAGGTGGCTACTTTTTGATTCCGAGCATCATAACTTCCACAGCATCCCACCCAAAAGAGGATTTCAGGATCGGTTACTTCAGAAAAAATCTTTACTCCAAGATCTTTTGTCCATTCTGTCCGAAGTCCGCGGGCCATTCCCCATGGGTTATTGCTCTTCTCAAGATTCTTCAGAGTCAATCGAATGTCGGAGGAGTATTTTGTTTCAACAAGGACCAGATATCGCCGGAGATCAATGTTCCGGCTGATCTGCTCTATGCACACGGGGCAGGCCTCTTCACAGGCCATGCAGTTTGTACAGGCCCAGAGTTCATCCTCACCGACGGTTTTTTCCATGATGGCTTCTGGTTGACGCTGATCCAGAGGAGTGGAGAGAAGTTTCGGCCCTTCCCGCCTCAGGTGGTCCTTCAGGTTCTGGGTCATTCGCCTTGGAGAAAGTGGCTTTTGAGTAAGGTGGGCCGGGCAGACATCCTGGCACCGGCCACAATTGGTACAGGCCTCGAGATCTAATAACTGCTTCCAAGTATATTCGGAGATCTCTCTCACACCAAAGGTTTCTGCTTCTTCAAAATTGGGAATGGGAGCAAGAATACCTTTTAGTTTCAAGGAACGGAAAAAGACATTGATAGGCGATAAGAAAAAGTGTTGTAAAGGGGTACGGGTAACGAAGACATAGACAAAGAATAAGAAGGCAGGGATCGCATGGATTAAAACTCGATGCCAAAGCAAGAGTTCGTTTAAAGGCGCAGTCGGAAGGATCAGAAAAAAATGTGAAACCGCATAACTTATCGGTGCCCATGAAAGCCAATCGGAAGGGATAGTCGCTCCGACAGTGGCGATTCGATACCCCTTGACCAAATACCCAGTGATTAGAAGGATAACCCCCCAAACAAAAATTAGAGTTCGCTCGGGCGTGGTTTCCAGACGGGGGGGCTTGAGGATATATCTACGATAAACAGCCATGCCACCACCCACAATCACAAGGAGGCCCCCGATTTCGGAAACGAAAGAAGCATACTTAAAAATGTTTTGAGGAGGATTCGTGAGCCCCACTGGGTATGAGAAAAGTCTAACAATCTTACCCATAAAAATTAAAATGGCTCCCCAAAAGATTAAAAAATGCATAGTGCCGGGATAGAGTTCCTTCCAGAACCGCTGGTGACCAAATGTAACAGATAGAAGAGTCTTCACTCTTTTGGCCACTTGATCAGACCGATTCTCATCTTTTCCCAAATGCCATAATCGATAGTGCTGCCGCCAAAAGCTCAGGGCAAAAATCGCAAGCAGCCCTATAAAAAGAATGAGAAAGCCGATGATGATAGGCAAAAAAATCTTCGTAATATAAACTTCTTGGCCTGTCCAGAACCGATTAAGAGAATCCATTTTACCTTCCCAAGTCCTTTAGATATTAAACCGATAAACGAGGATAGAACGTAATCAAATGGGCAATGAAGAAAACGAGTGCCAAACAGCCCATGATCATAAAAACCCAACAAATAAAACTTTTGTATTTTTCTTCTAATCCAAAGTCCAATACTGAGAATTTTACCCCAAGGAATAGAGAATAAATCACTGCCATTAAAATGACCACTTCTACCGCAATCGCTATTGGTCTAAAGAAACCTTCCATAATCTGTCCCTCAACATCGAATTGTTTTTATGTCTTAATTCTCTCTACCATTTCTTTTTTAAACTGAGTCTTAATTCTGCAGGAAGGGCATAGGTTAAACGGCCAGGTGGTTTCCTTATTTGTAAGAATTTTAGTTTCCAACTTTTTTACCATGGACCGGGGAAATAGGGGAATACTACACACGATACATCTGGAAAGGTTATCCTCAAAAATGACGATGGCTTCCTTTCCTGTTTTACTCTGTTCAGGTTCTTTTTCTACTAATTGAAGACAATTCTCCGGGCAGGATTTTTCACAAACGCCGCAGGCATTACAAGCCTCTTGTCGAAAAAGAAGTTGATAGGTATCCTTTTCACTGCTCTGGTTAATCATTAAAGCCTTTGTTGGACAATCAATCGTACAAAGACCACAGCCCGTACATTTTTCTTTATCAATGATGGGTCTCCCATGATTCTTGAGCCGGATGATCTTCAAAAACTCTCGTCGGCTAATCCCGTCTTTAGATCCTAAAGCGTGTAATGTCATGTCTTCTTTGCTATTTCGGACGTTTGCTCTCCAATCTCATCAACTGGTAATAACTCCAGATTTTTCAAACCTACAAGAAATAAAAGTCCCATCAGGGTAAATATCCCAAGGGACATAAAGGACTCAACAGGAGTGATGGGGAAGGAGCCTGCCATTCCCCAGATACCTTCGATTTTCCCTGGATAAAAAGGCAAAGGATATGCTGTCCCAGGGATCACTAATGAAAATCTTTCTCCAAATATGCCAATAACAACTAAAAATGCAGCAACCATTACTCCTCTAAGGGTCTTACCGTATTGAGGGTGAAATAATATGAAGAGGGGAAAAATATAGGCGAATCCGACTTGGAATAACCAGAAGATCCAAGAATAAGGCCCAGTCAATAGCCAGATGGTTGGTTCTCGATGGGGTGAATAAAGATGAGTCAACTTGTCCACTAAGACCATCACAGCCAAAACAATAATCAACACTCGGAGTAATCGACTCAAGGAAAAAATGATATCTTTATCCAAATTCCTTTTAGTGAATTTAAAAATGGCTACCACAACAATAATCAATAGGGCCAGCCCAGAGACCATGGCTGCAGATAAAAATTCAAAAGGCTTGATGGGTGAAAAGAAGATAGGTCGGGTGGCGATGAATCCAAATATGGCTCCTGTGCCCATATGAACCAGAGCTGCCCAAAAGATAGCGATTTTTCCCATCATCTTAATGAATTTATATTTCTCGGCAAATATGGCCCCGAGGTAAATCATACCGATTAGGAAGTACCCTCCATATAGAATTCCATTTAATGCAAACATCGAGCGCATATTATTCAAGACAAAAAACATAAAAAGCCGCCACGATTTCTCAGGTCTTCCCAGATCCAGAGCAATCCCTATCATTGCACCAAAAATAAGAATGATGGCTAAAAAGACAGCGAGTCTTGCGATGGGTCGATACTCTTCCTTCCCGAACACATAGGTCAAGGCAGAAAGGATAAGAGAACCAGCACTCAACCCTATTAAATAAATAGTAATCGTAATGGGCATTCCCCAAGGGATAATGCTGCTCGATCCAAGGACATGGTGACCTGAAATATAGCTCACCATGAAACAGATAAAGCCAATGAGCGTAAAGATCGAAAAGAGGATCAGGAGTATATAAAACTCTCTCGATTTACCATCTATTTTTGAATAGGCTGATCCCATCTGAAATTACCTCATCTGGGAAGATAGTATACTTTGCATTTCGTATCCAACTCTTCCCGTAGTCTGATCCATCCTCTTGAAGACAGCAGGCGAGATACCTCGCTGTGGGTATCATCCAAATCTCCAAATTTTCTGGCCTCTGCGGGGCAATCTTCGACACAGGCCGGGACCACTTCTGTTCCTATTTTTTTGCCTTCCTTTATTGCTTGATCAATTCGATGAAAGCAGAAGGTACATTTCTCAACCACACCATGGGTTCTGGTCGGAAATGGCCATTGACCCCAAACGTTTTGGTCCGGAGGTAAATCGGGACGGTAATATTCTTTTTCTTCTTGTTCTCTGCTATTGAAACTTCTTGCCCCGTAAGGACAGGCGACGATGCAATATTTGCATCCGATACACCTTCTGAAATCCTGCACAATAATACCGTCTTCACGCCGATAGGTCGCCTTGGCCGGACAGACGGTTACGCATGGAGCATGATCACAATGCATACACGGCATAGAGATGAGTTCCGTATTCACCCGAGGATATTTACCGCTGGTCACAGCAATGACCTTATTCCAGTAAATATCTCTTCTCAATCTTTGCTCATCCGGTGAACCATGTGGAACATTGTTCTCGTTCTTACAAGCGGTTGAGCATGCTTGGCAGCCAACACATTTATCCAGGTCAATAACCATTCCCCATCTTGGCATTTTGTCCCCTTTTATGCTTTATAAACTTTAACTCTTGTGTTAAAAAAGGCCGCTTGCCCACTGATGGTGTCGTAATCCACACCGATGATCTCATTGGGATTTACCCCCATACCCTTTTGCCATTTACCGTAGGCATAATGGCCCTGACCACAGGCAATGGCCACCACCTGTGGATGAACCCCTTCTGAACATTTCAGCCTTGCCTGAACCTTTTGAAATTGGGATTCCACCCAGACTACATTGCCATCCCGGAGTCTCAGGCTTTTTGCGGTTTCACTATTCATTTCCACCAGGGTATCCCATCCAATCCCATGCATTGGCAGAAATATCTCCTGGGCCCAGGGATAATTCTGGCTTCCGTTTTCGACAACCATGAGAGGCTGATAGGGAAGGAGGAGAAGAGGGTATTTCTCCTTTTCCCCTAAAAATTTTGTTCCCTTGTAGTTGGGCAAGTAGTCAAAATCTTTTTCTGTCCCTTTTCTCATCTTCGAAACCAAGGCTTTGAGGTTCCCTGAGAAGAATTCAAATTTTTTGGAAGGGGTATTGAAGATACGTCCATACTTTTTGTATTCGTAATCTTTTCCTATCCAGACACCCTTTTTAAGAAATTCTTTCCAAGGCATGAGCGTTTCGGTTCTGAATTTAATAAATCCTTCTGAATTATCGCCCATACCGGCAAAAGATTGTGTCAGCCCTCCCTCCAGTCTCTTCGCCATTTCAAAAATGATATCGGTAATAGACCGTGCATCACCGAGGGGCCTGACAACGGGTTGTTTTATTCTAACCTCAGCAAACCCTGATCCCGGGGGAGAGTGATCATAGCCCCATTCTTCCAGATAGGTAGTGGATGACAATGCCAGATCAGCATAGAGTGCCATTTCACTGGTAAAGGGAGAGATGTGGACATAAAAAGGCAATTTTTTTAAAGCCTTATCCCATCGCTCCGGTCCCGGAGCAAACATATTAAAGTTGCTATTGAAACCAATGGCCATCTCCACCGAGTAAGGGACACCTTCCAATAAGGATTCTGGTATCTGATTCGTCACGACTTCGGCAGCAGGAAATTTATTTGTTCCCCGGAAATCGATTCTTGGGTTATTTTTTCCTCTTCGGGCAATGTCGTCCTCAACCCGGTGAGGCATGTCTCTATATTTTGGGTCCTCTTGATAAATGATCCCTCCGGGCACGTCGATGCTTCCTACCAAAGCGTTCAGACAGAATATGGCATAGCTGATGTGTGACCCTTCAGGCCAGTTAATGGATTCTTTTCCTCTCAAAGCAAGGGCAGGTTTGGTTTGGGCAAATTCCCTTGCTATCCGTTGAATGACCTCAGGAGGAATGTCAGTTATTTTTGATACAACCTCCGGGCTATATTGACTGAGTACTAATTTTTTATATGAATCGAATCCTGTGGTCCAACGATTGACAAAATCTATATCATAAAGATTTTCGCTGATGATGACATTTGCAATGGTCAGAGCGAGAGCCGCGTCAGTTCCGGGATTGATAGGGATCCACTCATCGGACTTGGCAGCGGTCAGGGAGTATCTTGGGTTGATTACCACCACTTTTGTACGATTTGGTTTTTCCCGCCGTATTTTTCCCCACTTTCTTAAAAATCGAGCTAACGGCCTGCAAGATTCCAGCATATCAGCCCCAAAGGCGAGGATATAATTGGTATGATCAAGATCATAAGCAGTACTGGTATAATGTCCGTCTGCCATCCAGTTGCCCGATTTCTCTGTCTCAATATCAAGTCCATCTCCCGAAATAAGATTTGGTGTTCCAAAAGCTTCTGCAAATCGAGCAATCATATCTTCGCTACTCACGGTGTTCAGTCCGCTAAAAAGGAGAAGTTTGTGTGGTTGAGCAACCTCTCGCAGCGATTTCAGGCGTTGAGTAACCTCATTCAAAGCCTGATCCCACGATATGGGAACCCATTTGGGGTCTATTCCCTTTCCCTTTTCTTTATTCATTCTTTTTAACGGGGAAAGAATCCTGCCGGGATCATATAATACCTGGAGACCAACGTGACCCCGAGGGCAGATCTTTCCTTCCGAAACCAGAGAGTGTGGATTTCCGGTTATCTTTACTGCCTTGGCATTTATAACTCTTACGCGAATACCGCAGCGAGCCGGACAATTCAAACAAGAAGTGGAAACCCATTTTTCTTCAAGGGCTTTCTGAGAAGTTTTTTGTAGAGGTAAAGCGGCAGGGGTATCCGATGGTCCTATAATCTGGTTTGCTCCAATTACTGCACCAGCGAATGCCGATAATTTAAGAAATGTCCTTCTGTTCAACTTCACTCTGTTTTGCTTCGTCTCTTTTGAAGTCGACCTACCCCTATTTTTCATTGTGTTTTCCTCGGAGATTTCATCGTTCAAGGTCTTGGATAGAACAGTCCACTCCAAGAAGATTGTTTATTGAGAAAAAGGAAGAAACCTGTAATCTTTCTTTCACAATACGAACCGAATTTTAATAATCTCATTCAGGCCTTCAGTACTCCAATGAGGAGTAGAAGGCCCTTTTATTTCTTCTTTCCGTTCCTCAAAATGAGAGACTAAAAATTGAGATCAAAAGCCCAATAAGGTTAGTATTTATTTATAAAATAGGTGCACCCATTTTTCAACGAAAGTCCTTCTTAATTATTCACTTTTTTCACTCGAATGATTTCGGATTTTATAAATTCTACTAAGCTGTCTCCTTTTATCAAATTTTTGAGATCCTCCTCAAGATTCGAGGGAATGATTTTGCATATCCAACCTTTTTCATAGGGGCTTTCATTGATCAGCTCAGGAGTATCTTCAAGTTCCTGATTGGCGGATTCCACTGCTCCAGAGATAGGAGCGTAAATTCTTCCCACCCATTTACCTGATTCTAAGGAGCCGCAAGGTTTGCCCTGTTCGAGCACTCTTCCTGTAGATGGTAATTCGACATAGACGATCTGGCCTGCTAATTTTTGGGCAAAATCATTTGTGCCCATAATCACAATATTACCTACAACTTTTGCCCAAAAATGCTCTTTGTGGTAATATAAATTGTCTGGAAAAACATAACCTTCGATTTCCATTGTGCAAAATCCCCCTTTCTTTTTTTATGGCTATATACACTAAAGGTAATAGAATAACAAGTCTTTTTTAAAACTTCTTCTTGACAAATTAACACCATAATGATAATGGGATGTAAAAAAAATCACAAGTACTTTTCTTAAATAAAAATATTAATTCCTTCTCCCGTTTTTAAAAGCGTGGGTTGGGATTAAGAGAGGGGTGGGTTTATGACAATTAGTAAATGGATGACAGCAGGAACGGTTCTTAAAATGATGGCCATGCATTACCCTGATAAGCAAGGGGCAGGGGATAAGTTTAGGAAGGTGACTTTCAAAGAATGGAACGAAAGGAGCTGCCGGTTAGCTAACGCATTAACAAAATTGGGGGTTAAAAAGGGAGATCGGTTTGCGATATTGGCTTACAACTGTGTTGAATGGTTAGAGATTTATGCAGCGGCTGCAAAGGCTGGACAAATTACTGTCCCAATTATGTTTCGTCTTGCACCTCCTGAAATGGAATATGTTGTGAACCATGCAGGATGTAAGGCTTTTTTAGTTTCAAAAGATTTTGTTCCAGTGGTCAATTCCTTTCGTAATAAACTTCCTTCTATCCCGCCAGAAAATTATGTTTATTGGGGAGATGATCCAACACCAGAGGGTTATCAATCTTATGAGAAGCTTATTGCGCAGGCTTTTCCTGAGGAGCCCGATGTGATTGTCGATGGAGAGGATGTCTGGAATCTAATGTATACCTCTGGAACCACTGGCAAACCTAAAGGGGTCGTCAGGACTCATGAAAACAATCTCGCCCAATACGTTCTCAATGCAATGAATACAGGCATCAGGCCAGATGATTGCGTGATGCTCGTCATGCCTATGTGCCATATCAATTCAATCTATTATTCATTTACCTATACCTATTGTAGTGCAAGGGTTTTTGTCTACAATATGATCAGCTTCGATCCAGAAGATCTGCTGAAGACGATTCAGAAAGAGAAGATCACTTTCACTTCCCTTGTTCCGACGCACTACATCATGATTCTTTCTCAGCCGGACGAGATCAAAAAGAAATATGATGTGAGCTCGATGCGACAACTGCTGATCTCCTCCGCTCCCGCCCGTAAAGATACCAAAATGGCCATCATGGATTATTTCAAGAATGCAGAACTCTGGGAAGCCTATGGTTCGACAGAAGCAGGTCTCGTGACACTCCTCAGACCCGAAGAGCAATTTAAGAAGTTGGGTTCTATTGGAAGGGAGATCTGGGGATCAGACCGGATTAAGATTTTAGATGAGAATGGTAAAGAGGTGCCGGATGGACAGGTGGGAGAGCTTTATTCACGGACTCCCCATGTCTTTAAAGAATATTGGAAGGATCCGGAGAAGACAAAATCGGTTTTCCAAGGAGAATGGTTCTCAGCAGGAGATATGGCTTACCGGGACCCAGATGGATACTATGTCTTGGTGGATAGAAAGGCGAATATGATCATTAGCGGAGGCGAAAATATCTTCCCTTCAGAGGTAGAGAATCTTATGGGATCCCATCCTGCAGTAAAATATGTGGCTGTGATCGGGATTCCCCATGAAAAATGGGGAGAGTCAGTGAAGGCAATCGTAACCCTCCATGCGGGAAAAACAGCTACCGAGAAAGAACTCATCGACCATTGCCGGGGGAAGGTTGCAGGGTATAAAATTCCGAAATCCGTCGACTTCATCAAGGATGAAGAGATGCCCATGACCCCGACTGGGAAGATTCTGCATCGTATTTTAAGGGAGAAGTATGGGAAATGGAGTGATGTGAAATAACCTTCCTCCCTTGAGATAGTTCATGAAGGCCCAAGTGAATGATCCTTGGGTCTTTTTCTTAAATTTTTTCTTGCAAAATGCTTTTTGATGAGCTATGTTTATAAATTCCAAGGGCGCAAGAAAACCCCTTGGTTTCATTTTGTTAGGGTGAAATGAAAAGGAGTATTGCATGCTGAGAAGTTTAAAGTGGAAGCTCATCCTCTACACGGCGGTCACCATTTTCGCTATTCTTCTTCTCTTTCCGACCGTGATTTCTCAGTTACCTCCATGGTTCACTAAAGTCATTCCAACAGATAAGATCCGCCTGGGCCTGGATCTCCAAGGAGGCATGTATCTTCTCCTCCAGGTGGAGGAAGAGAAGGCGGTAGAGAGTTATGTTGAACAGGTGAGAAGCAATCTAGCTGATGCTCTAAAAGAACAGGGGATTCCGGCCGGAAAGGTGGATCGAGAAAAAGAGACAATTGTCTTAGAGGTTTCTGGATCCAAAGAGAGGGTGGACAATCTTTTTAGCCAACGGTTTCCCATGCTCCACGAAAAGGCCTCCTCTGGAGAGGGAGGGATATGGAAGTATCAACTTGTTCTCGACAGCAGGGATGTGGAGAATACGAAGAGGCATGCAACCGAACAAGCCCTCGAAATCATCCGAAATCGAATTGATCAATTTGGTGTTTTGGAACCTGAAATCACGCGGCAGGGAATGAATCAAATCCTCATTCAGCTTCCGGGCGTCAAGGATCCTGAAAGGGCAATCAATCTTATTGGAAAGACAGCTCTTTTGGAATTCAAGCTGGTTGATGATGAAGGAAACCTTGAGGAGGCATTAAAGGGGAATGTCCCCCCCGGAGATATCATCCTGTATCAGAGATCTGTGGATCCCCAGACAGGAGCTGCGCGAAGGGTCCCCTACCTCTTGAAGGAAAAGACGCTCATGACGGGTGACGTGATCAAGGACGCGCGGGTGGCCCTTGACTCCCAATTCCATGAGCCCTATGTGGCGATCGAACTTAATGATATTGGAGCAAGACTTTTCGAGCAGATTACTGGCACAAATGTAAAAAAGCGACTAGCGATCATCCTGGATAATAATGTCTATTCTGCCCCTGTGATTCAGGAGAGGATTGCCGGAGGAAGGGCACAGATCACCGGGCGTTTTGATACAAAAGAAGCAAGCGATTTAGCCATTGTTCTCAGATCAGGTTCACTCCCTGCTCCTGTAAAGATCATTGAACAGAGGACCGTAGGACCCTCTCTTGGACAAGATTCCATCCACAAAGGGATTATCTCTATATTGTTGAGTGCGATTGTCGTAGCCATTTTCATGGTCCTCTACTATCGGTATTCGGGCTTGATTGCCGATTCCGCTCTCATCCTGAATGTGATATTGACACTGGCAGCTTTGGCTCTTTTCCGGGCGACCTTAACCCTTCCTGGCATTGCCGGTTTAGTCCTTACCATTGGAATGGCCGTCGATTCCAATATCCTGATTAATGAGAGGATTAAAGAGGAGTTAAGGTTAGGAAAGACGGTTCGCTTAGCCATCGATCAGGGCTACCATCGTGCCTTCACTGCCATTTTCGATTCCCACGTAGCTGCCCTGATTTCAGGGGTTATTCTCTACCAATTCGGAACCGGACCGGTCAGGGGATTTGCCGTGACGCTGTGTATCGGTCTCTTGGCTAACCTCTTCACAGCTGTTTTTGTTTCAAGGTTGATCTACGATATTATCACACTTAAGTTTGCGATTAAACGATTGAGCATCTAAACGGTAGGCAGGAACTTTCATATGGAATTGATTCGACCGGGTACCCATTACGATTTCATAGGGATGAAGAAGATTACCCTCTGGATTTCAATGCTGGCCATCCTTGTGACCATTGGCTCCATTCTTTATCATGGCGGGTTGAGGAACGGGGTCGATTTCGCAGGGGGAGCAGTGATACAGGTGAAATTCCCGAAGCCTGCTGACATCTCGGAGGTCCGAAGTGCTTTAGATACCTCTGGCGTGAAGGAAGCAGTGGTTCAAAACTTCGGAGGAGAGAACGAATTTTTGATTCGTGTAGAGAAGAGTTCAGAAGATCTGGAGGCCGTATCCAAAAGGATACAGATAGCTCTCCAGGAGCACTTCAAAGGCAAGACTCCGGATATACAAAATGTCCAGGTTGTTGGCCCGATGGTTGGGAAAGATTTGAAGCAGAAAGCAACCTGGGCGGTAGTGCTCTCGCTCTTGGGGATTATGGTCTATATTGCCTTTCGATTCCATAAGTTTTCCTACGGACTTGGCGGTGTGATCTCCTTGTTTCACGATATCATCGTGACCTATGGCGCTATCTCTCTCCTGAATCTGGAATACAATTTGTCCCTCATGGCGGTCATCCTCACCATCATCGGTTTTTCAATTAACGATACGATTGTCATTTTTGATCGGGTCAGAGAGAATATCAAAAAGATGAGAAAAGAGGACCTGGTGACGATTTTCAATGAAAGTATCAATGAATGCCTCGGGCGGACAATCCTCACCACGGGAACGGTCATGATATCGGTGCTGATCCTCTTCTTCTTTGCCGGGCGCGTCCTCCATGAGTTTACCATTGCGCTCATTGTTGGCATCATTACCGGGACTTATTCTACCGTCTATATTGCGAGCCCAGTCGTCCTTTTCTGGGAGGAGCACATTACGAGCAGAAGAAAGAGAAGATAGGGCGCAATTCTTGACATAAAACGAAACGATGTATTAAATAGATTGGATAGCCAAAGGTGGCAGAATGAAGACCTATCAAGCGAAAAAAGAAGAATTAGGATATAAGTGGTACCTGGTGAATGCCGAGGGTAAGGTTTTGGGGAGACTGGCTACAGAGTTGGCAAAGATATTGAAAGGGAAGAATAAGCCCACCTATACCCCCCATGTGGATACAGGGGATTTTGTTATTGTTGTCAATGCAGGGAAGGTGACGTTAACTGGAAAGAAGATGAAAGACAAGATCTACTATCATCATACTGGTTATCCCGGTGGGATTAAAGAGATGAATGCTGAAAAGCTCTTGGCGAAAAAACCCACGGAGATGATCCGGATGGCGGTGAAGGGGATGCTTCCTAAAAATAGTTTGGGCCGTCAGATGCTTCGAAAGCTGAAGATCTATGCAGGCCCGAACCATCCCCACGAAGCTCAAGAACCTATTTCACTCGAGATTTAAAAAGTTTTTAGATAAGGAGAGAAGAAAGTGACAGAACCAATTTATGCTACAGGCAAAAGAAAGACATCCATCGCAAGGGTTTGGATTGAACCCGGGGAAGGAAAGTTTGTTGTCAACGAGAGAGCATTGAAAGAGTATTTCGGGAGAGAGACTAGCGAAATGGTCGCACTTCAGGCCTTCGATATTACAGGAACCCGAAATCAGTTCGATGTAACCATTAATGTACATGGAGGAGGGGAATCCGGGCAGTCCAGTGCTATCCGCCATGGGATTGCAAAAGCCCTTCTTCAATATAATGCCGATTTTAAAGATGTTTTGAAAAAGGCTGGATTTCTCACACGTGATTCAAGGGTCAAAGAGCGGAAGAAATACGGGAGAAGAGGAGCCAGGCGAAGACCACAGTACTCTAAAAGGTAATTCCATGACTCTATCGATCCGGTTTAAAAAGGGAGGTCATGGCACCTCCTTTTTTTTTAAGCTATGCACATGGTAATCATTGGAGGAAATCAGATGAAGACGAAAGTGGGTATCATTGGAGCAACAGGATACACGGGATTGGAACTCCTCCGCCTTCTCCTTCATCACCCTCAGGTGGAGGTCACCGCACTGACCTCACAGAAATATGCTGGAGTTCCAATTGACCAAGTCTTTCCATCCCTGATGAAACATCTCCAGTTGAAGTGTGAAGAACTCACGGTTGACCAAATTTCAAAAAAGACAGATTTTATTTTTACAGCAGTTCCTCATAAGACCGCCATGGAAACCGTCCCATTATTTTATCGGCAAGGGAAGAGGGTGGTCGATCTGAGTGCAGACTTTCGATTTAAAGATGCTGGCGTCTATGAACGATGGTATCAAAAGCATACGAGTGCAGATTTACTCCCGGAATCTGTTTATGGTCTCCCTGAGCTCCATCGAGAGAAGATTCGTAATGCAAAAATTGTTGGGAACCCAGGATGTTATCCAACCGGAGCATTGATAGGCCTCATCCCTCTGGTGAAGAAGGGGATGGTCTCCCTGGAAAATATTGTGATCGATTCTAAATCCGGGGTCAGTGGCGCGGGGAGAGACGTTGTTTTGGAGTCGCTTTTTTGTGAGGTCAATGAAGGGGTAAAGGCCTATAAAATATTTGAACACAGACACCTCCCTGAGATCGAGCAGGAATTGAGCCAGATGGCTCAGAAGGAGATCAGAGTTACCTTTGTTCCTCATCTCATCCCGATGGATCGGGGAATCTTGTCCACCCTCTATGTCCGGCTTATAAAAAAGCTGAAGACCGAAGAACTACTCAATGCTTTTCAGGATCATTACCGAGGCGAACCCTTCATCCGAGTTTATCCAAAAGGGAAACTTCCCAACACAAAGGATGTGAGGGGTTCCAATTATTGTGATATTGGCGCTGTGGTAAGTGAGCCTGATGAACGGGCCGTTGTCGTTACAGCGATTGATAACTTGGTCAAGGGAGCTTCCGGCGAAGCAGTTCAAAATATGAATATTATGCTGGGATATCCTGAGACTATGGGACTTGATGTATTGCCTCTTGCTCCATAATACGAAGACTGCATAGAGCAAAGAGCATAGCGCATAGCGTCATTGCTAATTCAAACCTCATAACTTATTAGTCATAACTCATAATACTCCACCCTTAACTCTTCTTTTCTTTCCATTTTACATCCTGAAAAGATTTTGTTAGATTATTTTCAAAAGAAAAGGCTCACCTATTTTCTTTTATAGGAACGTAAATGAAACCCTTGACTCCCGTGATCAAACAATATCTCCAGATTAAGAGTCAATATCCGGATTCCATTCTTTTCTTCAGGATGGGGGACTTCTACGAGATGTTTTTCGAGGATGCCCGCGTGGGTTCTCGAGAACTCGACATTGCCTTAACCTCAAGGAATAAGGGTCAAAAGGATAGTGTCCCTCTGTGCGGGATTCCTTATTTTACTGCCGAAACGTATATCTCCAAACTATTACAGAAAGGATATAAGGTTGCCCTCTGTGACCAGGTAGAAGACCCAAAGCTTGCAAAAGGGATTGTCAAGCGAGAAGTGGTCAGGGTTTTTACTCCAGGCCTGGTGGTCGATACAATTCAATTGGGAACTGGAGAAAATAATTACCTGATGGGGTTCTATGCAGAGGGAGAGGTTTTCGGGCTTGCCTTTTTGGACATTTCGACGGGTGAATTGAAAGCCTGTCAAATCTCAGGATTTGAACCCTTTCTGAGCGAATCCCTTCGAAACGAACCCAAAGAAATCTTATCCCTCAAGAGATTTCAGGAACACTCCTTCTTTGAAGAATTTAAAAAGAATTTTGAGAATCGTTTGATTACCTATTTAGACGATCCAAAATTCGATGCCATCCCTTCTTTGGATGAGATGGAGCGAAATTCATTCCTCCAGAAAGCGCCTTTAGCTGCCCAAGCCGTAGCCATGGTTCTTCACTACGCAGAGGAGAACCAAAAAAAACCGCTCTCCTACATTCACCCCCTCTCTTTTTATCAGGTACAGGATTTTATGGTCATCGATGAAGTGACAAAGAGAAATTTAGAACTGACGCAATCCCTTTTTGAGCAGGGCAAGAGGGGTTCCCTCTTCTGGCTTTTAGATGAAACGATAACCCTGATGGGAAGTCGGACATTGAAACAGTGGTTAAATTATCCCCTGATAGATATCAAGGAGATCGAGCGCCGTTTGGAAGGGGTTTCTGAACTGAAAGAGAAAAAGATCGAAAGGAAGCAGCTGAGGGAGTCTTTAGGAGGAATTCAGGATATCGAAAGATTGACCTCACGGATTTTCCTTGGACATGCCAATGCTCGGGACCTTATCGGATTAAAAAATTCACTCCAAAACTTACCCATTCTCAAAGCAAATCTCCAGCCTTTTGACGCCTCCATCATCGAAGAGTTCGCATCAGAAATCGAAAATTTTGATGATCTTTATCAACTCCTCGAATCTTCCATAGTGGATCATCCACCCCTAACGATTAAAGAGGGGGGAATCATCAAACCGAGCTATAACAAGGAATTGGATGAATTAAGAGAGATTGGTCGGGAGGGGAAGGGATGGATCCTTCACCTGGAAGCAGAGGAGAAGAAGAAGACAGGAATCTCCTCTTTGAAGGTCCGATATAATCAAGTCTTTGGTTATTATATTGAAGTGACTAAAAGCAATCTTCACCTTGTCCCAGACCATTATATCAGAAAACAGACTTTGGTGAATGCCGAACGGTTTATCACCCCAGAGCTCAAGGAATTTGAAACCAAGGTGTTGGGAGCTGAAGAAGCGATCTGTCAATTAGAATACCGGCTCTTCGAAGAAATTCGTAAAAGAGTCTCAGATGAAACGCCGAGGCTTCAAAAAACGGCTTCAGCCATTGCGATCATTGATATCCTGGGTTCCATGGCAGAGATTGCTGATCGGTATGACTACGTCCAGCCCGTTGTGGATGAAGGGGATGAGATAATGATTCGTGATGGGAGACATCCTGTCCTGGAGAGAATGGGACTTTCTGAAAGATTTGTTCCCAACGATACTCAAATGAATACCCAAGAGCATCAAATTCTCATTATCACCGGGCCCAATATGGCAGGCAAATCAACCTATTTAAGACAAGTGGCCCTTATCATTTTAATGGCGCAGATGGGATGTTTTGTCCCGGCAAGCGAAGCAAAGATTGGAGTGGTGGATCGGGTCTTCACACGGATTGGCGCTCTGGACAATATCATGAGGGGACAAAGCACTTTCATGGTAGAGATGATGGAGACAGCTCGCATTTTAAATCAGGCTACCTCGAGGAGTCTTGTCGTTTTAGATGAGATCGGAAGAGGGACCAGCACCTATGATGGATTGAGCATTGCCTGGGCAGTAGCTGAACATCTCCACGACCATCCCTCGCTCAGGCCGAAGACCCTTTTTGCGACACACTACCATGAATTGACGGAATTGGCCCTCACAAAAGAGAGGGTTAAAAATTATAATGTGGCAGTAAAGGAGTGGGGCGGGGAGATTATCTTTCTCAGGAAAATTGTGGAGGGAGGAACCAATCGGAGTTATGGTATTCAAGTGGCGCGACTGGCAGGCCTTCCCCAAAAGGTGATCGATCGGGCAAAAGAGATCCTTTCCAATTTGGAGAAAGGCGAATTGGATGCCATGGGGATGCCGAAGATCGCAACGACAAAGATGGTGACCTCGAAGCCCAAACCTCCCCTACAACCTTCCCTCTTTGTTCAGCCTGATCCCATCCGATCTGAGTTGAAGAAGATCAAGACTAATCAGTTGACCCCTCTTGAAGCTTTAAATATTCTGGATGAGTTGAAGAAAAAAGCCGAGAAGGATGAATGAAAGATTCTTTTCTATTCAGCATTCCGCAATCCGTAATCCGAATTCTTGATGTGGGGCTCTGAGAGGATGATCGATTTCCCTAAGGCAAGATTGAAGATGGTGGAAGAACAGATCATCTCGAGGGGGATCAAAGATGCCAAGTTGATTACTGCGATGAAGAAAATCCCTCGCCACCTCTTCGTAGAAGAAGCCCTCCAAAACCAAGCCTACAGTGACCATCCATTGCCCATTGGAGAAAAGCAGACAATTTCTCAACCCTATATGGTCGCATTGATGACCGAGGCAATGCTGTTAACCGGGAAAGAAAAGGTTTTAGAGATCGGTACAGGATCTGGATATCAGACAGCGATTTTAGCTGAATTGTCTGAGAAAGTCTTCTCCATCGAAAGGATTCGTCCCTTGGCCATTCGGGCAAGGAAGTTACTCTATGAGTTGGGGTATTTCAATGTCGAAATCAAAATCTTTGACGGGACCTTTGGATGGATGGAAGAGAGTCCATTCGATGCGATTATCGTCACGGCAGGGTCTCCTGATATTCCCCAACCCCTGATTGATCAATTGGCGATCGGCGGAAGACTGGTCATTCCTGTAGGAGATGCGTTTGTCCAAGATTTGTTTCGGGTGACCAAGACAGAAGAAGGGATAAAAAAGGAGGACTTGGGCGGTTGTCGATTTGTCAAACTGATAGGGAAATATGGGTGGGAAGCTGAATGAGAAAATATTTTTAATGTTAATTCTTATTTCGACGGTATTCTTCTTGAATACTTGCGCTCGTCATAAGGTCCCGGTCGAAAGACTATCTCCACCTCACGGGATGAAAGGGGTTTATCATGTTGTGGAGAGACACCAAACCCTTTACCGCATTTGTAAAACCTACGGGGTTGATCTCAAAGAAGTAACCTCTTTAAATGGAATTTCGGATCCGAGTAAGATTCAGACCGATCAACGGATTTTTATCCCGGGTGCAAAAAAGCTTTTAAAAGTTGAGATTTATATTGATGATGTAGTAGCAGAACAAGGAGAAAAGTTAAAGATTGCTTATAAAAAGCTTGATTTCATCTGGCCGGTTGAAGGAAAAATCAATGATGTTTTTGAAGAGGCGGAAAGCAGAAGACATCAGGGGATTGATATCTCTTCTCCCATCGGGACACCAATCAAAGCTTCAAATGCCGGGATGGTTATCTACTCCAATAATACCATCAAGGGATATGGGAACCTGGTCATCCTTCGCCATTCCGAGGAGTATGTTACGGTTTATGCTCACAATCAAATGAATCTGGTAGAGGAGGGGATATGGGTGGAGAAGGGGCAGATTATCGGAAAAGTGGGTCAGACAGGGAGGGCCTCAGGCCCTCATCTCCATTTTGAAATTAGGAGAAATAACAAAGCTGTTGACCCAATGCTATTTTTGAAATAGACCTCCAGGGCAATCCTATTTGGCATCATTTTGTTCATCCAAATTTGTGGTACTTATTTTTGTTGACTTCAGGAAAAACAAGCGAATAATATCTCTAAAGGCATAGAAAGGAGGTGGTTTATTTTTTATAAGTCGGGTGGGATAAGATTTTAAAGACATTACCTTAAAAGAGGTGTGAATTTCTCCATGGGGATTTACTGGAGAAGAAAATGGAGGGAGGTTATGAGTCCCGAAAAACAAGTAAAAACTGTAGCTGGTGGCTGTGGACCCAACTTTGAAATTTCCGATCTGCCAGAGCCCGTACGGGATTTGACCCCAAGGAAACTTTTTGCGATTTTGGGTCCGGCTGTTATCGCCCTCGGCGGGACAATCGGTGGTGGTGAATGGCTTGTAGGTCCTTCCCTCTTCGTAAAATGGGGTCTTGCTCTTCTCTGGATCACTACCATCTCATCTACACTCCAGGTGTTCCTCAATCTTGAGATGATTCGTTACACACTCTATACCGGAGAACCGATCACAGTCGGTTATATGAGGCTTTGGCCTGGCAAGGCATTCTGGGGATGGTTCTACACCGTTATTGGATTCATCGAGCGAGCTTTGCCAGGATGGGCCATGGTCACGGCGACAGCCTTAGCTGCCGCTCAGTTAGGCAGGGTCCCAGGAGGCCCGGATAAAGGTACGGTCATCATTTGGACTTATGTCATTTTTGCCTCCTGTGTTGTCCTTGTCTCTTTGGGGCGAAAGATCGAACGGACCCTCGAGTGGGCAAATTGGCTCATGATGTTCGTGGTTCTGGGGGGACTTTTCTTGCTCGATCTCTACATCGTTCCAGCTTCGGTCTGGTGGGAAGGCATTACGGGATTTGTAAGTTTTGGATATGTGCCAAAGGGTGTTGATCTACTCCTTTTGGGTGCACTCGTCGGATATTCTGCCTATGGTGGGTTTGGTAATAACGCGATCACAAACTGGTACCGGGACAAGGGGTACGGCATGGGGCAGAAGATTGGTTATATCGCGGCCGCGATTGGTGGCAAAGTTGTTCACGTTTCACCTGTTGGAAAGGTTCCCATGCCCACAGAAAAGAACCTGTATAGCTGGAAAGGTTGGTGGAAACTTGTTGACATCGACCAGTTTGCCGTTTTCTGGTTTGGGGCCATGGCAGGAATGTTTCTTCCAGGCATCCTTTATGTTGCGGTGCTTCCAAGAGGAATGACTCTTCCAAGCTGGGGAATCGCTGCGTCTTCTGCAAGCGGTCTCATCCTAAAGCTTGGCAACTTTGGCTGGTTTCTTGCGCTCTTTTTTGGATTCTGGATTCTCTATTCCACAGCCATTAGCAATGTGGACCTTGTAGTTCGGCAGGGCACAGATATGGTGTGGTTCGCTTCCGAGCGAGCCAGGAAATGGGCAAAGCTGGACATTCGACGGATTTACTATTTCTTCCTGGCTGTGTTCATGGTCTGGGGTTGCCTTTTCATTAATATCGCGGTTCCACTCGTCGTCCTTGCAATCAGCGCCAATATTGCCAACTTTACGATGGCCCTCTCAGCAGTTCTGACCATACGGTTGAATCGGAAGTTCCTCCCGAAGGAGTATCGACCATCGTTGTGGAGGGAGTTGTTTCTTGTCGGCAGCCTTATCTTCTTTGGGTTCTTCTTTGTGGTTTTTGTTGTGTGGGTGATTATACCAAAAATCTTGTAAGTGTTTACTGGGAACGGTTAAGGTACGGCGGAAGGCCTGCCCAATCTGGGCAGGCCTTTTTATTATTGGAAGAATTAAGAAAGTATTTTTATATTTCATCCATCGGGTTTAGAGTTGGTAGACCGCCCGGGGAGATTTTTCAGGTCCTCAATCGTATCGATGTCTCTCCAGCGTGGCAGGGTATGAACCAATAGCCCTTCCTGTTTTAAAATTTTCATGGTATCTTCAAAAACCCTCTCTGTACTCCAGGGGATTCCTTCAAACACCTGAGGGGAAAAGGTTTTATCCCTGAAACCGATGAGATAATATCCGCCATCGAAGGAAGGACCGATCACTGCATCTTTTTCACCAAGTGAATTGAAAGCTTCTTCGATAAACTCGAGTGGCAGATCAGGAATATCACTTCCTATGAGGATTACTCTTTTAAAGTTCATAGAAAAAGCTTCTACGAAACCGTTCTTCATCCTTTGGCCAAGATTTTCCCCCATCTGAGGCGTGTAAAGGTAATGGTCTCCTAACCAATCTTTGAGATCGTTCAGAGAATTCTCTGGGTGAAAGCATAGATAGAAAAGAAATGTTCCTCTGTTTAAGGTTGATAACATTTCGAGCAGAAAGCGTCTGTAAAGCTTCATTGCCATCTTATCACCAATCGCAGAAGCCACCCTTGTTTTAACTTTGCCTTTTTTCGGATTTTTTATAAAGAAAAGCAAACACCGATTATCCAATACCATGCTCCTTACCAAACACCGATAAACCCTTAATATGCGGGGAAATCACCGATTCCCCATTGCAGGGCTTCAGTGACTACCCGGGTTGACCGTGCAGGCGTAACAGTGTTCTCCAAGCGCGATTTCAGGCCCAAAGTGATTAAAATCGATTTCCCAAAATTTTTTATTTTCATAACCCTTAATTCTCATACCTACCGCCAAGTTAAAGTCACAATCATAGAGGTGACCTTTATCATCAATAGAAATTAAGTTTCTGCACATCATGGAATCTAAGGTTTTTAGATTACAATTCTTTTTCAAGAGCTCCATGTATTGATCGTATTTCCCCTGTCTGGTTAGAAAATTCTTAAATCTTGTAACAGGACAATTGACCAGGAGAATCAAACGGGAAAATAAGATGCCATAATGCTCCTGTAATAAATCTTTATACTCCTTCTCCAATTGAGTCTGTTCCGGAGGAAGGTGATCCCCGGCTGGGTTATAGACAAGGTCTAACAGGAGTCCGTTTGTTCCATATCCCATCTCATTAAGTTTCTTGAGGATCCTAATACTCGAATGAAAGACGCCTTTGCCTCTTTGCCGATCGGTGGCCTCTTCAAATATTGATGGTAAAGATGCCACGACACGGACTCGATGTTTTTTATAAAGATCGGGATAAATGGAGTAATCTGGGAGTTCGAGGATAGTTAGATTGGTCCTGACGGTCAGCTTTTTACCATACTTTGAGAGTCCTTCGATAAAAAATTTAAGGTTTGGGTTTATCTCTGGAGACCCGCCGGTAAACTCAATGTTCGGGATGTTTAATCTTATTAAGGCTTTAAGTATTTTTTGAGCAGTGGAACGATCCATATTTCTCTTTCCCGAAGGTGATCCTTCCATATGGCAGTGGTAACATGTCTGATTGCAGCGATTCCCGAGATTGATTTGAACGGTTTCTATCTCTCTTTTATTAAGTTTTTGATTTTCTAAAGGCAGGTTCTGTTCCATATTTCTAATCTCCCTCTCCTTTATCTTTCATTTTGCGGCGTGCAAACTTAACCAGTACTGCCAGGAGCACACCGACCCCTGCGATCACTCCGAGGAGTGTCCATGGCATCTTCCTCTGAACGATCAATTGAATCACAGCATCCACACCCACGACATAGAGAACCGTTCCCGGCAGCATGCAGAGCCAAGACCAGAACACATATGTCCAGAAAGGAATCTTCGTCAAGCCAAATCCGTAATTAAGAAGATTGAAGGGGAAGATCGGGACGAGACGTGTGATGGCTACGATCATGGCCCCATGCTCTTCGGTCATCACATCCAGACTCTTAAACTTTTCCCTCCTGGAAAGCCAGTTGGCTATAGCATCACGGGCGAAGTATCTGGCGATTAAGAAGGCTAAGCTTGCCCCAAGGGTGGATGCCAGGCTGACAAGGATGATTCCTAATGATGATCCAAACAGACCTCCTGCGGCAATGGTGAGTGCTGAGCCAGGAATTCCAGCCACCACTCCCAAAATGTAGAGACCCACAAAAACAGCGGGTCCTAAGACCCCCAGGGATTGAATCCATCCCCTGAGGGCACCCAGCTTCTCACCTATGCCCAATACAATGGCGAGGACAAAGATGGTCACGATTAAACTGATCAACAATACCGGCCGCCACATAATTTGTTCACTTTCTCTTTGATCAACCACCTCAAGACAGGTAGGTATGTTGAAAAAACTTTACCCCGTTAGAAATAATGCCCCGCTGCTCCCTCCTGGCCAGAGGCCCTCTGGGCCGGCGGCTGCGGCGGGGTTACATTTTAGAATAATTCCGGCGCGGTTTAATGCCCCGCTGGAATTTCTAACGGGGTAAAGTTTTTGAGGGATGCCTACCTGTCCCTACCCTCATTCTGTCCCTGGACTTCTGGTCATCGGGTACTTTCCAAGTTTGCCAATGAATGGCAAGACGATTAACCATGGTAATGTTAATTTTTGGGGTTCCTTGTATTGGTCAAGACCGATGGTCATCTCTAAGTGTCCTTTTGTAGGTTGATCCCGATAGGTTCCAAACAGTCTATCCCACCATGGAAAGTTGAAGCCGAGGTTGCTGTTTGTTTCCCATCTTATCGTTGAGTGATGAACACGATGCATCTCCGGTGTCACCACTAACAGGCGAAGAAAGGAATCAATCTGTTGAGAATACCGGACATTTCCATGATTAAACATGGAAGTCCCGTTCAGTATAATTTCAAAGATCAGAACAGATACCGGAGGAGCACCAATCAGGATGACAACGATCATCTTGATACCCATCGAAAGAATGATCTCTATTGGATGGAAGCGAACCCCTGTGGTCACATCAATATCCATGTCTGAATGGTGAACCATATGGAGCCGCCAGAACAGGGGGGCGGAATGAAACATGACATGCTGAAGATAGATAGCGAGGTCAAGGATCAACACACTGAAGATGATTTTTAACAAGTAAGACAGCTCAAATTGATTGAATAGGCCCCACCCTTGTCGCTGAGCCAGGAGGGCAACACCCGCCAATGCCGTTGGAAAAACTAAGCGCACCGCAATGGAATCTATCAGGACTAGACCAAGGTTACTGAACCATCTTGTTATTTTCGATGTGGTTAAAGGACGGCGAGGCGCAATGAGTTCCCAAAGAAACATGATTACGAGAATGCCGAAAAAAGATCCAAGTCTTATCAGTAATTCATTCCTGTTGACCAGAGGGTCCATCCTTTAAGCCTCAATTCTTCTGTGGTTATCGCTCTTGTAAAAGATTGCCAGTTTATGAGGTGAAATGCCAAGGAAATAGAGAGTTTGTAGGGACCAATTTCTGAGCGTACAATAAATTACTCCCTCTTTCTCCCACCTTCTGGGAGAAGTCATCACCCGGTCATAGAAAATCCAAATCTTATTTCCAGACTTCTTAATGCGTCTCAACAATTCCACATCTTCCATTAAAGGAATCTCTTTGTAACCACCTATCTGGCTAAAATATTCCTTTCGGATAAATATAGCTTGATCTCCGAAAGGTATCCTATCCAAGCGAGAACGCAAAGAGGATAGGGTTCCAATCACCTTAAAAATGAACTTATCCGATTTTATACCCAGATCAAAAGCACCTCCCACATACTCTTTTCGTTCTATTAAGGAATTGATCTTTTTAAGGGCATGGATAGGCAGTTCTGTGTCAGCATGGAGAAAGATTAGAATCTCTCCTTTAGCCATAGAAGCCCCGGCATTCATCTGTTTTGCACGACCCCTTTCAGATGAAATCTTTATCACTTCTTTGCTATGGATAGCTTCGAAGGTGTCTTTTTCCCGACAGCCATCCACGATGATAATCTCAAAATTTTTATCAGAATCCTGGCGATTCAGGCAATCAATCAGATCATTGATCCTTTCCCCCTCATGAAATACAGGCACAATGATTGAGAATTTAATAGAATTCACAGATCGTTTTCTCCAAATCGAAGGTTTTCCACCCGTTCAAGCTGGAAGAACTCTATAAAAATAGATTAAGGTGCCATTCCATTTCCGTCAAGATAATTTTGTTTTTGAGATCTCCCTTTGGAGACTTTCCCTATCTTTTCTTTTGCATCCATTGGTATTTTGAGGTATCTTTTCTACTTAAGAAGACAATGAATAGGAGGGGATACGGAAGATTGATGCGGGTTTTGGCGATTGAGACATCTTGTGATGATACTGGGGCGGCTGTTATTTTGGATGGGAGGAAGGTCCTTTCTAATATCGTTTCTTCTCAAGTTCCCATCCATCAGAAATACGGAGGGGTTGTCCCAGAACTGGCCTCGAGAAAACATATCGAAGCGATTGTGCCCATTGTGATAGAGGCCCTGGAAACAGCCAAGGTTACGTTAAAAGAAATTGATGGCATTGCTGTGACCCAGGGACCGGGTTTGGTGGGTTCCCTTTTAGTTGGCCTCTCCTTTGCCAAATCCATAGGCTTTGCTACAGGATTACCATTCATCGGAGTCAATCACGTCGAGGCACATCTTTCAGCCATTTTTCTTGAGGAGAAACCTCCAAGATTTCCTTTCATCGGATTGGTTGTCTCCGGAGGTCATACCTCTCTTTTTCGTATGGATGGATTTGGAAAATATAAGCGATTAGGACAGACCCGAGATGATGCAGCAGGGGAGGCATTTGACAAGGTGGCTAAGCTTTTAGGTCTCGGATATCCAGGAGGACCGATCATTGATGACCTCTCAAAAACAGGGAATCCGAAGGCGATCCGATTTCCAAGGCCTGTCCTCTCGAAAAATTCCTTTGACTTCAGCTTCAGTGGACTCAAGACCGCTGTTGTCAATTATGTAAAGGCTCATCCCGAACCTCCAGGGGGTTATCCAGAAGATCTCATCAAGGATATCGTCTCCAGTTTTCAGGAGGCAGTGGTCGAGGTATTGGTGAAAAAAACAGTTCAAGCCGCTCAACAGCAGGGATTGAAAAGGATCGTTCTTTCAGGAGGGGTGGCAGCCAATCAACGCCTTCGACAGAAGATAAAGGAGGAGTCATTCGAGCAGAAGTTGAAAGTCTATCTTCCTTCTCCTTCATTTTGTACAGATAATGCCGCTATGGTGGGTGTGGTTGGATACGAATATTTAAAACGAGGGCTTCGATCACCCTTATCACTTAATGCCTTCTCCAATTTACCCCGTTAGAAATAATGCCCCGCTGCTCCCTCCGGGCCAGAGGCCCTCTGGGCCGGCGGCTGCAGCGGGGTTAGATTTTAGAATAATTCCGGCGGGGTTTAATGCCCCCCTGGAATTTCTAACGGGGTTTATCTCTCTGATTAGAATGGATACGAACTATAACTATAATAAATGCCGTTTCCCGATTTACGATCCTAATAATTTCAATGGATTACATCCTCGAATTTTTCAGGGTTTTTTAAATGGCCTCAATCTTAACCGGCAGGGTAAAAAAAAGGGGACGGGAGAAAGGAAAACTGTTGTCCCCTTTTCATTCCAATTCCCTCTTTGAAAGTCCAAACCCTCTTCTCGAGGATTCCTTCCTGAAACTCCCATGCCGACCAGTCGGCACAAAGAAGAATGAAAATTAATTTTATTGGATAGAGTAGCTCTTTGCTTATTTGTTTGGATAGGGTAATTTTGATTCCATAATCCAAACAAAAAGG
>Ga0208321_1000158_pt1 | contig 73640 bp, 65 predicted proteins | sample June2015DPH_4_15_FD_184692 | JGI IMG/M metagenome (GOLD analysis project Ga0208321, IMG submission 184692) | Peatland microbial communities from SPRUCE experiment site at the Marcell Experimental Forest, Minnesota, USA - June2015DPH_4_150... | ecosystem: Environmental > Terrestrial > Soil >... | reverse complement strand
TGATCCCGCCGAGAGAGGTCCAGCCTCCCCACGCGTTGTTGTTATACTCCTTCTGCCAGAGGGCGCCGTCGGCGCCGCGTACAAAGACGTCGACCTTCCCTGCACCTTGGGACACGGCAACGGGGTCTGACGTCAGGATCCCGCCGAGGGACGTCCACCCATACCAGACCGCGCCATCCCAATGCCTCCACCAGAGGGCGCCGTCCGCCGAGAAAGTTCCAGCCTCCCCACCCGTTGTTATACTCGTACCTTTTACAAAGAGGTCGAGGCTGTTTGCACTCGGCGCGCACACGGCCGGTGCTCCGGTGAAGTAGGGGACGCCGGTTATGGCGGCGGAAGGTTGTGCGTTGGCGCTGCCGCCCTGTGCCGCACTCACGCTCAGAGGACTCGCACACACCGCACACAGCGAGACGAGCACGAGGGTCACCATCGCGATACTTATGAGACTACGTTTGTGTTTCATAACTCGATTACCTCCCCTCCTAGACGGGTCGTACCGTGCGCGCGGATCCGCATCCACGCATGCGCGCCCGCCAGCGGGGTTCGTTTTACCGAATAAAATAGTTAGTAGTACGCGTATTCGTTATAAAGGTTGTGTGATGCGTGCTTGTTACAGCTTGCTGCAGCATACGCCGACTATGAAGCGCAACGCTCGAAAACAAAACCGTTACGCTCTGACCCACGCTACTACTGAGCGCCCCAACAGCTTTTCACGGTGTCGCCCGGTCGTCGGAGCGAGGGCGGCTCCGGTTTTCTCGTTTGTTAGCGATTATCACAACGGTTATGCGTCGCCGAAGCGTTCTACCGTGCATGCAACCGATCTGCACGCACACCATAAGCGTTCAAAGCGCGAAGCCGTCGCATGCGTATCCGATTATCAGGCTGCCGCGCAAGTTTCGCCGATTAGCTGGTGCCGCCGCGACGATTTACGAGACGACGCATAATGGTGCTCTGGCTTTTCTCGTTGTGCCACACTGTAAAGAGCATAAAAATGATTCAGACGCAGATACCGAGAAAACGAGCCTTTACACGGCGAAAATCAAGCGTTCAAATCGCTTCGAGCCCATAGCTTCTTTTTCCAATCCGATGCGAAAATAAAAGCTACAATTCTGGTATGCTTGACAGATCAAGGGGCATTTTATCCTTGAATTCCTTCACGAATGTTATGCTTGAGCTGACAGCCCAACTGGCACATTTTGAGCCTAATAAATTAACTATACTACCTTGACCCGGGTAGAGTTGATTCGCAAAGTTGCGTTTTCCTAATTCTCTCAGCAGTCTTGTGGTTTGGTCTTTTTCTGCTTTGTAAGGCTCAGCTTCGGGTGAAAACGCTATCCATTCAGGTTTATGATGTGTCAAGTAATTGCGCAGATCTATTATTAATGTCATATCTCCCCATAGTTGCCCTTTTGTGTCAAAAGGCTTACTATAAGGGTATTTGTCTGCCAAATACAGTGCTAATTGGTATTTGTCTAAAACAAACCACCGCTCAGGCAGATTCCTGCGTATATACTCCAAGAATTGGCGGAATGATGGCTCACTACTCCAATCAGTTCCAAACTCCCAAGCATGGGCCATTGACGTGATGACAGCGGGAGCTAGTTTCTGCAGAACGCCGTTATGGAGATCACCTTCTGTAAATCCGACTGCTTTCAAAAAAGTTTCATTAATCAAAGCTTCCAGAAAAGCAACCACAGCAAAAATAGACCCAGTTACATACGCCATATGTTCATCTTTTAACGCTTCTGCAATTTGCTTTGAACCATCGTGGAGGTCTTCGATCTCGATAGCTTTTTTACATAGGACACGCGCGGAATGAAGATGAAAAGGTGCAAATGGTTGCCATATTTTGACCGTTGGTGCAAGAGCCATGAACTAAACCTGTAGTTTGACCGGCTTAAGGTTATCCGTCCTGTGCTGTTTAGCTTATTTGGCGACCCGGGTTCGAGAAAAACTGGGAAAATTGCCTAGAACAAGCTACTTGTCAATTTCTTTGATGGACGCCGTCAGAGGAGTCTAGATATTCCAAAAACGCAAAGAGGTCTTTTCTAACGAACGGTTCTCCTCCCGTTACTGATATGTCCCCTTTTTCTTCCATTTAGATAATGTGAGGAAAAGTTTGTTAGCAATTTCGATCAAATCTGTTAAGGACATATCTGAAGAGTCGGAATAAGTGGTTTGGTAACAGTGACTACATCGAAAATTGCACTTGTCCGTCGCGCCATTGAAAGTAGAAGTCCTCAGATCTCTGCGAGTGACTTTCTTGTTGCACTCTCAGCTCCTGTAAATCGAAAGAGAAAGATATAATCCTTAGAAATTACTTGATCGTTGAGTGCAGCGAAGAATTTGGACGACTCATTCTGTCGTTAGACAAGATTATTGAGATCCCCTTAAATAAACCTTTTTTTAGCGGCCGTAGCTTCAATCACACTAGCTGCTCACCTGCCCCCCGCCAGCTCAAACCGGAAAAGCTAATATTAGCTCCTACAGTCAAAGCATTGTGGATTCTATGAAGATAAAAACTACCATCCTTCTGATAGGTGTCGTGCTCCTCGCTTCTGTGTTAACGGCGGGATGCACGTTCAACGTCGGGAATACAACGCCCTCAGCTTCTCCGACTAACACGTACACGAGCGCGAAGGGCTTCACGATTACGTATCCGATTGATTGGACCAAGGAAACGAATCAAAGCGGAGCGGTTGACGTCCTTTTTGCATTGCCTACGAACAACGCCACAGAAAATCTCAACGTTCAAGTCCCAAATGTTTCTGCAAGCGACACACTCAGCAGCAGGACCGATAGCATTCTTGCACAGGTGCAAAATATCTCTAATTTCACACAAATTAGCGCCAGCAACACGACCCTCGCAGGTAACCCGGCGTATAAGATCGTCTATACAGCAAACATCGACGGCAACCCCTTGAAGCTGATGCAGATTTGGACGGTCATAAGCGGGAAGGAGTATTTCATCACCTACAAGGCTGCCCCCAACAATTATGACACGTACGTAAGCGCAGCGCAGCAGATGATCGACTCGTTCCAGCTCCAGTAGCTTAGTCTCGTTGCAAACAAAAGCTCGAACCAATCAGGGGGGAAGTGCTGTTATGAAAAAAACCAGCGCCCTCCTGATCGGTGTCGTGCTGCTCGCCTCCGTTTTAGTCGCGGGCTGCTCGTTCAACGTAGGGAATCCGACGCCAATCTCTTCGCCGAGCACGACGTATAACGGCGCACAATTTACGATAAAGTATCCGTCAGACTGGACGAAGCAAGAATCAAAAAGTGGACCAATCGTTGTATTTTTTGGACTGCCAACCATAAACACTACGGAAAATCTCAACGTCTAGGTTTGGAATATCAGCGCCAACGACACGCTCAGCAGTCTGAGCGGAAGCTATTAGAACAGATACAAACCTACCCTAATTTCCAACAGATTGATGCTGGAGACAACCCCATCAGGAAATCCGGCATTCAAGATCGTTTACACGGCAACCATTGTCGGGGACCCTTTGAAACTGACACAAGTCTTGGTGGTCAAAAACCGGAAGGAATACATCATCACCTATCAGGCAGCGCCCACCAACTACGAAAAATACGCGAGCACGGCGGTGAGGCAAAACCCCAGAAACGCGACTCCACCAGCCCCTTCTCGTCTCGGCAGCTTTTTTATAGCTTCAGAGCCCATCTGCTAGGTATATGGAACCAAAGTGTTCTCAGCGAGGCGGAGTTGCTGCTGCCTGCGTGCTTTATAAACGAGGAACTCGTCGTCCCGACTAATAACGCGTTCAAAGGTGATTTGATGGTTGATTTTACAGCATTCTTATGGATTCTTGTCAGCATTATCGTCGCGGTTTTCTACCTTCTCGTGGACAAGAAGCCTCGGACGAAACACCGCGTGATCGAGGTGTTTCTGCTCTCCTTCCTGGTGATAAGCATCGGGATCGCTTCTCTTATCGGCTTTGTTGGACACGTCTTTTTTGCCGATAGCACCGCTGCCAACATCGGGTGGGCGGCAGGAAGCCCGTTCCAGCGAGAAGTCGGCTTCGCCAACCTGGCCATAGGGTTTCTGGGCATCACCTGCATTTGGCTCAGAGGCAACTACTGGATCGCGACGGTGATAGCGGCAACGATATTTCTGTGGGGGGCCGCCTACGGGCACATTATGGATATCATTGTGCACGGCAATTATGCCCCTGGTAACGCTGGCGGAGCTCTTTATAATGATATTCTGGTGCCGCTTATCACGATCATCCTGTTGGCTGCTTACGTGCGGACAGCGAGGAAAGTCAAAGAGGGCACATAATGCCCGTCGAGTATTCATCGCGCGGTATCTTCACCCCCCACAAATCCTGAGGCGCCACGACGGAAAATACCACGGCCGTTCCTGGCAAGCTGAACGTCGTTGTATCGTTCTACCCCCCTCTTTCGCTTTCCACGGGGTATTGTATTCTGATGTCGGCTGAGCGATTGGTATCGTTAAGGTAACCGGGGCGTTCTCGGGGACTAGGTTGGTCGGGCTGCCGGCGCAGCTTCCCTGGTTTCGCCTGCTCGATCTAGAGTTCTCTTCTCGCCGGGTCTCAAATCTCGTCGCGCGATCACGGCGGCGCATACGATAGCCCAAAGGAGAGCACCAGCCACAGCGCGAAAGCCGTAAGCAAAAAGCCCACGACGGCCCCCGCAAGTGCCTGCGCGACCGTGTGTTTCTTGAGGTAGACTCTACTCCAAATGACTGGTGGCAAGAGCAATCCAAGCAGCGCGCCCCAGTAGCCAAAGACAAATACGAGCACGGTGGTCGGTCCTGCGATGCCCATCGTGTGGATGCTTATTTTCCACCGTAGATTGACGAGGAAGATGAAAAGTGTGCCCGCGAAATAGCCAAACATGACTGCAGTCGAGAGCAGGGGCGCGCGTATGATCAGCAAGACCGCGGTGCCGATAAAATACGAAACGGTCGCTAGAAGCAATGGAAAGTTCCGGTCTGTTCTCGCAGGCACGTCCATGTCGTGCGCATTCGTTCTCCTCGCCCAGATAATCAAGATGCTCAGGGGCACAATTGCGGCAAAAAGCGTGGTGAGGAACGTTAGTTCGACAAAGTACAGTCCGGCCGACCGGGAGTAGTTGATGAGCGCGAACGTGAAAACAGCGATGACTGGTGGAATCGTCGCGTTAGAGATCGCGGCAGCCCACCTACGTTTTTCGCGATCCGCTCCCGAGCTTTCCCGATTGAACACGCGCCGTCATGGACGCTGCAGCAGTTTAAAGCTTCGGGTTTGTGACGTTATGCTTTCGGCGAAGCGCCCTCGCAGTTTCCTAAGCAGTAGATATCACTTCTGATAAACTAAGAAGGCAATCGCCAAAACAAACAAAACGATAGCCACGCTGGAAAGCAGACTAAACCCACTGACCACCTGCGCGTAAGCATTGAGTGCTATCGCAGCGAGCATCAGTATGATGGCCACTTTGGCTCGTGTTTTCATAAGAGATCCTCAAATGCTCCCGATTTCTTCAACAGAGTGCTAAGACAGTGGCACCACTCCAGTAAAAACGTTTCGAAACGTAACATGTGCCACCATCTTAGAATGTGCGTGGTTAAACAGATAGGGAGCGGCCCAACAAAGTCGTGAACGCATGATCGTTCCACGCGAAGTGCCATTGATTCAGCGCGATTGTGTTTTGCGTCGCAGTCCGAGCAAAACTGCGTCGCTTGACTCAAATTCCAGTTCCAACGTTGGCATTATCAAGGCGAAAAACATGTACGAATGTCCGGCGACAGTGCAATCTCTGAGCCGTTTTTTTGCTCACTCTCCATTTGCCCTTGACCCGACTCCTTCCCGATCGGGGCAGCGCATCCCTTTTTATAGCTTCAGGGCTCACCTGCTAGGCGTATGGCACTGAGGAGCAAGGAGATAACGAGAGGGCTCGCACGCGCGCCGCAGAGAGCTCTCTTAAAGGCGCTCGGCCTGACAGACGACGATCTCGAGCGCCCGTTTGTCGGCATCGCCAACGCATGGAACGAGATCGTCCCTGGACACCTTCATTTGCGCGATCTGGCCGAGTTCGTGAAAAAGGGCGTGCACATGGCGGGAGGCATCGCGTTCGAGTTCGGCACGATCGGCATCTGCGACGGCATCGCCATGGGGCACGCAGGCATGCGGTACGCCCTCCCGTCGCGTGAGAGCATAGCGGACTCCATTGAGTTGATGGCGCAGGCGCACCAGTTCGACGGGTTAGTTATGGTAGGGTCGTGCGACAAGATCGTTCCGGGCATGCTGATGGCCGCGTTCCGGCTCGACCTCCCCGCCATGGTGGTGACCGGAGGGCCGATGCAGGCCGGGAATTACGAGGGCACCGAACTCACGCTCGTCTCGACGTTTGAGGGGGTCGGCTCTGTACAGGCGGGCACGATGACCGAAGCGCACCTTGAGGAGCTCGTCAACAGGGCGTGTCCCGGATGTGGCAGCTGCCAGGGCTTGTACACGGCCAATACGATGGCCTGCTTGACAGAGATCTTAGGACTCTCCCTCCCCTATTGTGCGACGGCGCCCGCGGTCGACGCGAGAAGGAGGAGAATCGCTAAGGACACCGGCAAGCGAATCATCGACCTCATTCGCGACGAGGTCACCCCCCGCGCCATCGCTTCTGAGGCCTCGTTTCGCAACGCGATCACGCTCGACATGTTAATCGGCGGCTCCACGAATACGGCGCTGCACCTTCCGGCAATCGCACGTGAGGCGGGCATAAAGCTTCCCCTCACGCTGTTTGACGAACTGAGCGCGCGAACGCCGCACATCTCATTCATGAATCCAAGCGGCCCCTACACGATGGGTGACCTCGACGCGGCCGGGGGAGTCCCCGGCATCATGAAGCGTGCGCGAACGCTGCTAAATAACGAGATGACCTGCTCGGGCAAGACCATCTACGAGATCGCCGATGGCGCCCACATCTACCGTGATGAGGTCATACGCCCCCTCGACGATCCGGTGCATGCGACAGGCGGCATAACGGTGCTTTACGGAAATCTTGCCCCCGATGGCGCCATCGTCAAGAGCGCCGGCGTGAACGACGACATGCTGCGCCTTACAGGAACGGCGCGCGTGTTTGATTCTGAAGACGAAGCGATGCACGCCATTCTCGCTGGCTCCGTCAAGGAAGGGCACGTCGTCGTCGTGCGCTACGAAGGACCGAGAGGTGGGCCCGGAATGCCTGAGATGCTTGCGCCCACCTCGGCGCTATCGGGAATGGGGCTGAAGGTGCCGCTCATCACAGACGGTCGTTTCTCGGGCGGCACGCGAGGCGCTGCGATCGGACACATCTCGCCGGAAGCTGCCGAGGGAGGTCCGCTGGGACTTCTGCGAGACGGCGATGAGATAACCATCGACATACCTGCCCACCGGCTTACCGCGCACCTGACAGACGATGAGCTTGCATCGAGAAAGGCCGCGTGGAGGCCGCCGCGCAAAGACGTTGGCGGTTACTTGAAACGCTATGCCGCCTCGGTCAGTTCGGCTAGTGAAGGGGCCATTCTGCGAGCGCCGAGAGAAACAAACAAGCAGTGACGCTACTGCGCTGCACTGCGGTAGACGTATGCGTCACCAAATCTCGCGACCACGGTGTATCCGTTTGATCTAATGAAGCTATCGAGGGTGTTTCGATCGCTGTAACTGAAGTTCTCTGAAAGGATCGCATAGTTGTAGAAGCTTCTGTCGCTCTGAATAGCTGACTGCAACACGCCGGTGCTGTTCGACACCTCGTCTCGGTACGCCATTGGAGAGGCGTCGAAGGCCGACGGGTTTGCGGTGTAAAAAAGCGCGTACCGTTGTGAAGAACTTGCGTTCACGAACGGATCAGTCGGGTTGGGGCGGGCGAAGAACGCGAGCCGTGTCTGGTTGCTCGGAATCTGTCCCACATACTTGATCGCGTTGAAGTCGTCTTGTCCGATCACTGATTGATATTTGTCCGTTGTTACCGCTCCTGCCGCGTTGGTGAAAATGATGAGCACGATCAACACGACCGCTGCCACTCGACCCGGGGATATGAGCGCTGAGCGGCGTCCGAACGAGCGCTCTATTAGGGTGACGCCGAGCGCCGCAGCAGGTATAAGCACCGCCTGAGCGTAGGCGACCCCACGCCCAAGGAAGATTTCTGCCGTGGCTGGATCAAACGAGAAGTAGAGCGTTGAAGCGATCCAGCCCACAAATATGCCCAGGATGAACGCGAGCAGGACGAGATGCGAGAGCTCCCATTCGTGTATCTCGATCAGAGAGCCTGCCAGTCCCACAATCGCGAGCGCGGCGACGAGCGGCGTGACGTAGAGGAGGACGTACGTCGGATCGGGATACACCAGTTGGAGCGCAAGGATCGGAAGGACGGCCTGCATCGCAAACGGCACCGCGCTCTTGGTCACGAGGCCTGGCGTGAAGCTCGAAGGCACGCCGTTTACGAGGAACCGCCACGCAAAGAGCATGAGCCCGATCGCGTACGTGGGGATGGAGGCAAACGCCGTGAGGGTATTTTGCCGTTTCATAAGCTGTGCGATCACCACGAGAATGAATATGAAGGGGGTATAGATCCCGTAGAGGATGTGCATGTCCATCGAGAGCCCGAGCACGAATGCACCGGACAGAAATGAACCGACCTCGCGTGAAGCGCACAGATAGAGGCCAAGGAACAGGAAGTACGTGCCGACGACCTGCATTATCGTGATATTCGTCCTCCAGAAGACCTCAAAGAGCGGCGACATGGAGCCAAACAAGAACAGTCCGACGATCTTCCCAGAAAGGCTCACCCCAAGCCGTTCCAAAACGCCAAGGAGCATTATGGTGGCGAGAATGCCCACGACGGGTCCGTACCAGATCGCCTCGTCGACCACTGAGACGTTGCCAATCATGGCGAACGCACCCATCGTGAACTCGAAGCTTCGCTCCCTGAGCCAGTCGCCGCTCCCGCCTGCCAAGAATGACGGTATGCCCGTGAAACCCGTGTGAACGAAATAGGCTGCGCGCGACGCCCAATAGAGCGGATCAAAGTAAGGAATTGTGCCGACGGTCAACGGGTACCAAAGTCGCGTTAGAGCCCCAAAGAGGAGCAGCGCGACGATGATGATGGTCTCGGGCTTCAATAAGGAATTGACGTTGATCGGTACGTCCTCGCCGTTTCAAGGCAAGGCTAAAACGAACATAAGCGTTGTCCACAGGAACAGTGGCCCAACGATGGTGAGAAGGTCCCCTGGAATCAGCAGGGTTGTGTAGACGACTTCGAGGACGGCGAGGAGCGCGAAGCTAAAGCCAATCGCTGTTCCTACCCGGCCGGCAACGCTTTGTCCGGGGAGAAGGGCAAGCGAGGTAAAATATCCGGGGAAAAAGAAGAGAATTGCCCCGGCACAGAAGGCCTGAATCGGCCCCCCAACCGGCACGATAACCGGTATGCACAACGCGAGGAAAAACAAATACGCGAGACTAGGGCGCCCAAGGCTCTGTACGTTCATATTTGGGCCTTCTATACTTGTACGATTATATATGCTTTATCAAGTATGAGGTTTTAAACGTCTACCGCGTGTGGTGGGTTTGGCGCGTTCGATTTTGGGGTTTTTGGCTGCTGTCGGTGGCCTGCGAGACTGTCGGACGAACGCGTTCGCTTTTGGTGCAATCCTCTGTGGCGCGAACGGGAAAGTGACGAGTTCGAGATGACTACCAGCAGAAGGATATTCAAAAATACCGCAGTTTTGGCTTCTGCGGATATATTTAGTCGTCTGATGCGCTTTGCGCTCGCCATTGTCATCGCTCGAACGCTCGGCCCTGCGGGGTATGGCATATATGCGTTTGCCTTCTCGTTTGCGGAGGTCTATGGCGTTATCTCGGATTTTGGCATGAGTAACCTCATCATCCGTGATACGTCACGAGAAAAGAAGTATCTCGCTCGTTACGTTGGAAACATCCTGTTCGTTGAAACGGCGCTTTCTGTGATCGCCTACGGTTTCTTATTCAGCCTCGTGGGCTTAATGGACCTCCCACAGGAACAGGCCGTGGTCGTGTACATCGCCGTCCTCGCTTACATGCTGACCGCTCTCTCGCAGATCGTGCGAGCAACGTTCAAAGCCCACGAAAAGATGGAGTATGACGCCACACTCAACGTCATTCAACAGATCGTGACGGTCGTCCTTGGCATCACAGTGCTCTATTTCGGATACGGATTGTTCGCGCTTGCCCTCGCGTTCGTCGTTGGGAGCCTGATCAACCTAACGGCAAGCCTTGCACTCGCATCTGCAAGGTTTGTACGTCCGAAGTTTAAGCTCGAGCGGCGTTTCTTAACGTATTTGTTTAAGGAGGTCCCCTCGTTTGGACTGATCGTGTTCTTCACACTGATTTATTACAAGATCAGCACGCTGCTTTTGTTTTTTATGAAGGGGGATGCCGCGACCGGATGGTTCAACGCTGCGTACACCATGGCGGTGTCATTGACCTTTCTGCCGGCGGCGTTCATGGGGGCGCTCTTCCCCGTCATATCAAAGCTCCACGTCTCTTCGACAGACCTCGCAAAGTTCGTCTACAACGAGTCGTTCCGTTATATGCTTATCCTCGGGCTTCCGCTCGCATTCGGCACAACGGTGCTCGCTGATAAGGTCATCGATATTACCTATGGCGGCCAGTTCTACAACTCAGCCGGCGTCCTGCAAATCGTTATCTGGTCGGTCGTACTCCTCTTTCTCAACTTTGTGCTCACCACGACGCTGACGTCGATAAACTTGCAGCGTGTGGTGATGTATGCCACAGGGTTGTGTGTAGCGGTGAACATCATCCTCAACCTTCTCATCATCCCGACGTTCAGCTATATTGGCGCAAGCTATGTCATGGTCGCAACCGAGCTCACCACCTTTTCTATCTGCTTCTATTACGCCTCAAAGAACCTGTGCTTTGTTCAAGTGCAGCGTGTTGTGCTCAAACCGCTTATCGGGTCTTTCGTCATGGCAGTCGTCGTTTATTATCTGAGACCGATCAATATCTTCATCATATTCGGCGTCGCTGTATGGGTATACTTTGCCTCTCTGATCGCACTTCGGACGTTCACGAAGCAAGACGTGGACGTCATTAAGAGCATAATCGGCAGAAAGTGACGTTATGGCCCACGTTGAAGCAAGAGAAACTGACTGCACCAAAGAACGCTCGTGAATATGCAACTCCGGTCAGAGGATAAGATGTTTGCCAATCCCTTTCAGATGAATGACTGGAGAATAACCGCGACACTCAAGACGAGTCTCGCGCTGTATCTCGTAACGTGGGCGTTCATCGGCCTCGACGTTGCGGGGTTGCACGTGCCTCTCGCACGCGGGCTCTTTGCTCTCATATCCCTCTTGTTTGTTCCGGGCATCCTGATTCTACGCGTGCTCCGCGCCCACCGTCTCGGCAGTGCACGAACCGTGCTCTTCGCTGTTGGACTAAGCGTTGCGACTGTCATGTGGACAGGGGTTTTTATAAACTTCGTCTACCCGCTAATCGGGGTTGAACGGCCGTTCGCTCTCGTCCCTGCGGTGGGGACGATGTCTGCTGTCGTTGCTGTCTTGGCTGTGGCTAGCTATTGGCGGGATCGAAGTTTCGCTGATGAACCACAGATTAGCGTGCACGAGGTGTCAGAACCCTCCGTTCTCCTCCTCTGCATCCTGCCATTTGTCGTCGTCCTCGGATCCTTCCTCATGAACGTTTATGGTAGCAACATAGCACTGCTTGGCGCGCTTGTCTTGGTCGGCGCTGCTGCTTTCTGGGTCTGCACTTCGGCCTCTTTTCAAGATCGTCACTTCCCGGTTGCCGTCTTCACGATCGCCCTTGCCTTAGTCTACTACGGGTCGCTTGTCTCGTCGTATGTCTGGGGCTGGGACATTCAAAAGGAGCTCAATCACGCGAGCCTCGTGCTTACGAACGGCTTTTGGAACCCAGCGTTGCCCGATGCGACGAACGCGGTGATCAGCGTTACGACCCTCGCTCCGTTGCTCTCGCAGACGTCTGGTCTGAGCTTGGTGTGGCTTTTTAAGCTCGTTTATCCCTTGTTGTTCGCGTTGGTGCCGCTTGGAATCTTCGTAGCCGTTCAAAAACAAACGAACGATAAAATCGCGTTCCTTGCCGCCTTTTTTGTCTCTTTGTTGTTCACGTTCTATAGTGAGATGCCCGCGGTAGCGCGTCAAGAGATTGCGGAACTCTTCCTCGTTCTGCTGTTGGTCGTTATTGTGGACAAGTATCGATCAAGAGAAGAAAAAAAGCGCGTCTATACTCTATATGGTATATTCGCCATCTCACTCGTGGCATCGCATTATACGCTCGCTCTTATCTTTCTCATTTACCTCGTCATCGCTTGGCTTCTGCTGTTTCTCATCGACAATCCGGCCATCCGCCGCTTACATCAATCGGCTGAGGGTGCACCGACAGACCAATCTACGGCGTCGCATCGTATGCTGACGCTCGTCTTTGTTCTCGCGTTCGCGGCGTTTACCGGCGCCTGGTACAAGAGCGTAGGGGCTTCTGTTTCTAACGATATCGGCGGAGCGCTCACGAACATCGTTTACGTCGTCTTTACGCCGCGCTCGATTGCTATCGCGGTTGGGATCGGCACCGCGGTCTACCTTTGCGCTCTTGCGCTCATCTATATCATCGTATCTAGGCGGGCGCAGGAATTGCAGCGGGGATGGCTTCACTGTTTGTCACCTATCGCGCTCGTAGCAACGCTAGGTGCAATCGCGCTGAATTGGGAGGGATCACTGAAAAATGTGCTCCAGATTGGCACGTTGTCACCGCTTCACGAAGCTGGGCTTGCCCTCTATATTATTAGCATACTTCTCATCGCCATTGGACTCTGCGCGGTAGCGTTCCGATGCTGCAGGCGTCGTTTCGACAAGGAGTTTGTGGCGCTCGCACTCGCTAGTTTTGCCGTTTTCGTCGTGGCAGTGATCGTTCCGTCGCTCGCTTTCTTTGTTAATGCAACACGGCTCTTCCACATCTCAACGCTGCTACTGGCGCCGTTTTGCGTTATCGGTGTGCTGCTCGTTCCACAGGTCGCAGCTCGTGTCATTGGGCGGCGTGACAGTGCAAGCGCCGCATTCACCTTGAAAATTGTCGCAGCCTTTTTTATCGTGCTCTTTTTGTTCAATACTGGTTTTATCTACGAGGTGACTCAACAAGGGTCGACCTCCTTTATTTTAAACCGCAACATTGACGCGGCGGTCCTTAACGATAGGGAGATCGCTGCTGCCCAATGGCTAAGCCAAGTGCGCGCCCCCGGCGGCAGCAAAACCTTACCGGTTTATGCGGATGCGCATCGCAATGAGCTTTTGAAAAGTTTCCTAAATAGTGATGTAGCGGAACTTGGACAGCCGCCAACGAAGACGCCGCTCATCGGATATGTTTTCCTCGGCACATATAATACGGAAACCGGACAGGTTGCACAGGTGCAAAAGCAGACTATCGTTCAAGGTACTGCAATTAGCTATGCCGATCTTGGCACCACAAATGCAATGCGCAGCAAGATTTTTGACAATGGGGGGGCCACTATCTATTACCGGAGCACTCAGTAACGCCGCCTTCCACAAGCAACGCTGATCCTCGCCGCTGACTCAGCAACTATTACAGTAGCGTCACTCAGATGTCGAACTTAGTCGTACCGCGTTTTCCGAGCCTCTTGTAAGTGTGATCCAACTTGTCTCCGATGACACCCCAGCTGTATTCATCCTCAGCAAGTCTCCGGGCGTTCAGGCCAAGTCTCTCGCGCTCTTCCCTGTTATGCACGAGGTACTTGAGGGAATCTATCATCTCTTTGTCGATGTTGTCGACGATAACCACGTGCTCTTTATCGCTAGCTTGTATCCCCTCAATTCCTTTCCGTGTCGTGATTATTGGTAAGCCTGCATTCATATAATCGAAGAGTTTCAGCTTCGTGCCACTCCCGCTTCTCAGGGGCACCAATGCGATATCCGCCACAGAAAGGGCTTGGTACAAGTCTTCGACAAAACCGAAAGACCTCACGTTAGCTCGCTCAAATTTGGGAACGTCACTTCCATACAGCACGAATAAGACCGATTCGTCACGTTCAAACTTAGGCGCTATGTAGTGGGTGATCGTGTCGATTGCGTCCCTATTTGGAGGGAAGGAGTAGGTGCCGTGAAATACGACGATCACAGAATCAGGATCGAATCCCATTTCCGCCCTCAGGCGCTTTTTCTCTTGCTGATCAAGTGGGGTTTCAAGTTGACAACCGCTGGGAATCACGGTTATCTTGTCCTTGTTGAGGCCGTATTTTCTGCGAAAAAGTCTCCCGTCTGCGTCGCTCACCGCAGTAATATGAGCTACTAGGTGTCTCGCAGTGAGTCTCTCTAGCACGGTTACGTACTGAGGTATCATCTTTCGTTCGAGATGCGATAATTGAGCAAATTGCGGCGTAACTTCGCTAGTGAAACTAGATTCGACGTTGTGAGAACTGTAGATGACTGGCGCGTCATTCTTGGTCAGTTTAGCGGCAAGTCTCACTGCCAAGGCGCCATATGGGCTGTCAATAGCGATCAAGTCGATGTGCTCGCTTCGAAAAATCTTAATTAGTTTGACCAGGAACCAAATATCAAAATCCTTGAGGAGGTTCAAGGTTCTTCCAAACATTGAGTATCTCGGATACGTGTAGATCTTGGCGCGTTCTTGGTCGCTTGCATCAAAAAAGATTTCAGGCTCGAGCACTATGACGTTGTTACCGCGTCTCCTCAGCTCTTGAATGAGGTGAGAGTATCTGTTCTGCCCGCCTCCTGAAGGCTTAGACAAGCCATAATGAACGGCTATTGATAGAATATCCACGCGAACCTCGATGGTCAGCTTATAGAGCGTTGCTCAACGCGCAAGGAGGAAGCCTCGGCGTGCGCGACTTCCGTGTAAATCGCTTCGAGCTTGCGCAGGTGGACACGCATGTCAAACGCCGTTGACGACCTGCGCGCGTTCGTGCTCAGCTCAGTGAGGAGCCTCGAATCGCTCGACAACGTTCTTAGAAGGGCCACGAGCGCTGCGACGTCGCCAGGTTGAAAGAGGAAGCCGTTATATCCGTCGGTGATGAGCTCAGGAAGTGCTCCTGCCCGGCTGCCTAAGACAGGGATGCCGTGCTGATAGTATTCAGGGACAACAATTCCGAACGACTCGTTGCAGATAGACGGTACGACAGCTATATCAGCTATGCTGTAGAGCTGTCGGAGCTTGTCCGGGGCCAAAAAGCCATAGAAGACAATTCGCCCGTCGTCTTGTGCTACACGCTCGAGACTCGTCCTGTCGCTGCCTTGGCCGGCTATGTGCAGTCGAGCACTTGGGAGGTCTAAGCCTTTTACTGCGTCGATGAGGGTATCGACTCCTTTGTGTTTTCCCAGACGTCCGACGTAGAGTATGTCAAATGTACTATTGCTCACTCTCGGTACGGGTTCGCCATCCTCTATGCCAAGCGGGAGCTTCGTCTTAGGCACATCGGGGAACAGTCCAAAGCTGGAAAGGGTTTTAAGTACAAAATCAGACGGGGCGATCACAGCTGTAAGATCTATACGCTTGGCAAACCACCGATAGATGCGACATAAGCTGTGGGGATTCGTGCAAGACGCATTTGTTCTCGTAAGCATGGTCGTCTTAGGACAAATAAGGTCGAAGTCGTGTATGGTGTGAACGGTGGGGATACCTAGATCATTAGTGGCGCTGAACACCGATGCCGACAAACCCTTGAAATTGTGCACGTGCACGACCTCCGGCTTCTCTCGCTCTAACACCTCCTTTACGAACGTATACACGTGTGGGTTCCACACGTCGAAAAGGTGCCAGATTGGCTTGATAAAGGTGGGCTTGAGAGAATACTCATAAGGAGAGTAGAGATTCAGCGGGTAAAACCGATAGATAGTCTCTTTTCCTTCGACTTCCTGGTTGGAAACTGAAGACCTACTGCCAAACGGGGCTGTAGTTATTACAGAGATATCGTGCTCAGCGCTCAGTCTTTGTGCGATATGATGGACGTACAGTTCAGCGCCACCGTGAACGTATGGCGGATAAAGGTTAGATATCATGCATATTCTCACAAACACAACCTCGAGGTCAGCGCTTAGAATGCATATCAGTCCGTTTTCAGCTTACGTTTTAAGTTGAGCGCATATTAAGCCATCGTAGATCCTCATAGTGCGGGCAATTGCCTGATCCCACGTGAACTCGCTGCTCATTCTCTTGTAACCATTTTGGCCGAGCGTTTCGGCGAGCTCGCCGTCGCTTAATACAACTCTGATTGCTTGCACAAGCCCGCGCAGATCTCCTGGTTCTACGAGTAACCCGTTATAATGGTCTCGAATTGTCGATGGAATACCTCCGACGTTCGTCCCAATAATCGGCCTGCCACATGCGTTCGCTTCAGCCAAGACCATACCAAACCCTTCCGCATCGGTATATGTCGGAAGCACTGTTAGATCTGCTCCACGATAATACAGGGGCATCTCTTCTTCAGGTATGATCCCCGCGAATACCACCCGGTCTGCAACCCCGGCGCGCCGTGCATCAGCTGCGTAGTGCGAAAGCCAGTTTCCGCCGCCAACGACGACAAGTGTTGTTCTATGATCCAGATCGCGCAGCGCACGGATGAGACTGTGGAGGCCCTTGTGTCTGTGGGTTTTGGTCAACTGGCCAACGAAGAGGATGACGGGTCCGTCAAGGCCATACCTGTCCCGGACATAGCCAGAATACACTGTTGGATTAAATATCGTCAAATCGACGCCAGGGGGCACTATAGCAGTTTTTTTGAGGAACTTCTTAAGATAGGGGGAACGTTCGGCATAGTGTTGAGAAGTGGTAATAATGCGACTCGCTCGCTTAACGGTTCCTTTTCCCAAGATATCGTAATAAGCGCGCACTAAAAGCTTGGTTAAGGGGGTGATGCCTACCGCGTCGTTGTGGTATGTCAAGACAAACGGCCGATCACCACATACTCTCGCAGCGACGTCGGCCATATAGGGCACCGGTAGGTGTCCATTCACTACATCAGGGTCAAACTCTTCGACAATCCTCTTGATGGATCCAAACCAACGCAAACTAAACGGCGTGTTAGAGATAGTCGTAAGTCGAGGAAGCGTGATAACCGAGGGACCCGACTTGAGCGGAACGCGTGAACTCGTAACAACGGTCGTGTCAACTCCTGCGTCGTGCAGTCCAACTGCGATTTTATACGTGTACTGCTGTAGTCCACCAACGCCAGAATAAAAGGGTGAAACGATTAGCACTTTCATAAAGGGTTGCATTTACGTACGTTCACGAACTAGTAGCAGGAGGAGTTGAATAGGACAGGTCGACAAGTGCTCCGTATTCGCCTAACAACTCTTCTGTCAGCTACTTAGTCTCTCATATGTATGTATAATACTTTTTGAGATGTCCGACCATGCGTACCTCTTCGACATTGCGAACCCATTTTCGGCAAGTTGCTCTCGCAGAGCATCGTCTCTGACGATCTTAAGAATAGCCTCTGCAATTTCCCGAGGTGAGATCTTGCTGATGAGGAAACCATTGACGCCGTCTTGAACGAGCTCTCGGGCAGCACTCATCTCGTGCTTTATACTGATCACTGGCAGCCTGCACGCATATGCCTCGATGATAACGAGTCCGAATCCCTCGCGAACCGACGGGAGGACGAAGACTTTCGATGATTTCATGTGCGCCGTAACCCCATCCTGATCAACGAATCCGGTAAAGATGACGTTCTCTTCAAGTCCGAGCTTGGCCGCAAGGCTTTCGAGTGCGTCTCGCTCTGGCCCATCTCCTACAATCGTACAAGAAATCATCGGAACTGCCGTTTTTACAATAGCTATCGCGTTCAGCAAAAGATCGACACGTTTTTCGTGGATGAGTCGACCGGCAAACAGCACATCGGTAGTTCTCGGAGCAGGCGCGATTTTAATGATTCGCTCGAGATCGATGCCGACTGGTATGACGTCAATGCGCTCTGGCCGGACCTTGCATTTAATAAGATCGCTACGCGTCTTTTGCGATATCGCCACAATGCCATCAGGAAGACGCATTGTCAATCGTTCTATGACTCTGCCGATCTTGCCACTACGAGTCCCAAGGTATTCGGACCAATAGGCCCCCCACACTTCTAGCCACGTGATTACCAACGGTTTCCTTTTAATGATGGAGGCTATTTTGCCAGAGAAACACGGAAAATAGGGGAATTGGTTGCAGTCGATCACGTCATAATCGGCTTTCAGCAGGGGCGGCAAGACTTTCAACGAGTAGATCAACGCTTCTGTAATGGATCGAACGCCGTGCTCGTTGTACAGTTCGCGAACCTTGCAGACGCCGTGCAGGTGCACGTTATCGGTCACGATCGTATCAGGTCCGTGCCACCATTTCATGCCGTAAATATGAACTTCGTGCTCACCGTTTTCAGCAAGCTTGCGTGCAAGTTCCCACAGGCGTTTGTCCGCTCCGCCCATGTTGTACGGATAAATTGCATCCATGACATATGCAATTCTTATGGTTCGCGCCCCCCGCCAAGCGTCATCCGTCGCTTCAGCAAAAAAAATCCTATCTTAAGTCCGTCGGTAGTCGAACTCAACTTCGGTCGATCGGCCCGTTTGTTGTAATCAATCGCAAGCTCTCCTATGCTAAAGCCAAGACGCGCACATTCGACAAACATGTCTGCTTCGATTTCAAATCCGCGCGCAACTAGGCGCATGTGATCAATAACGTGGCTGCGGTATCCCCAGAATCCGGTACATAAGTCAGTAATCTCTTTTTTGAAAAGAGCGTTTGCTAGGGCCGTGAGCACGCGGTTGCCAAAACGATTCGTTCGCGTCATAGCTCCGTCCTCGATACGGCCTTTCAAACGTGAGCCGATGACGACATCGTAAGTGCGTAGAAGGCGTACGAAATCCGCAATTCGCTCTGGCGGATAAGTAGCATCTCCGTCTATCATGATGAAGTAATCTGCGCGGACTGATGAAAACGCGTGTTGCATTGCCGCCCCTTTTCCCGGCTCCGTAACAGGCAACACTACTGCACCTTTTTCGAGGGCTTTTTGCCGAGTCTCATCTTCAGAGTTTCCATCGATAACGTAGATAGCTGTGTCGTATCCGTCGTTCGAGAGGGCGTGAACAGGAACCCTGTCAATCACGCGGCCGATAGAGGCCTCTTCATTGAGCGTCGGAATGAGCACTGCTACCTGAGCTTTCATTAGAATCGGTGAATCTCGTTTGCGGAGCAAAGCGGCACACGAGTGAAGCTTTGCTTTTCAATCTTAAGTGTTGCGTTATTGTTGTCGCCTCGCTGGTGGTCCCGTCAGCGCCGTGACCGGCCCATCCAAGGCTAATTCTATGCTCTCGCTTCACGTAGTCTCGTGCAGAGATCAGTAACACCAACGTTGCACGAGGCAATCTATGGAAGTTGTTCTGTCTGTTTTTCGGCTTGTGATTGGAGCAGTGTTGTTCTTTCTCATTCCAAGTTTCGTCTTGACCGTTCTGCTATTTCCAAGAAAACAAGACTTATATGGTTTGCAGAGAGCCTTAATAGCAGTCATTACGAGCTTTCTCGTCTCAATGGCTGACGCAACGCTTGTCCTGATTACGGTAACGTTGAATGTTGCGACGCTCGCATTGACAGTCTTTGTTGTATCAGCCGTGTTTGTGGTGCTGTTTATATGCGTTGGATGGGCGTGGGGCGATCTGAAAGACTAGCCTCGTCGCGGTCATTCTGTGTTAGTACCGACAGTAACGGCAACGATTTACCTTTTTCTTACCGTCAGTGGTGTGTCGCTCCTGTCATACCCCCAGCCGAACGAAGTCAGCTACGGCGTTTTTTTGCCGAACTTAGCCTTGCGTTTCGAACTTTTCAGATCATTTAAAGGCATCAAAGAGCGCGAGTCGCTCGCGCACCAATTCTGGAATTCTGTGGTACCCCCCTGCAGCTCTGACCTCTTCGTCGGTGATGTTGAACGTCTGCATCAATGGCCCGCGTTTTGTTTCGGAATAATCTATCACGCTGGCATCGACCTCTATCAGTTGGTTGAGCCTACGAGCGCTCCTTTCGATTGATTTCGTGGTGCCAACGACAACGAACAACACGTCTATATAGCCGTTGTGAACGCCAAAGTTGAGCGCTTTTCGTATTTGTCGGCAAGCGCTTAGGTGAAGGAGGATTTCAACGCCGAGGTTCGTAGCAATGTTATCTCCGTTTGCAAAAGACCTAAGTGACTGGCGTACGGCATCATCAACGTGCTGCCTATCAGCAACTTTTGTGGCATCAACGGCTTGAATCGTCGCGTTGCTTGACCGAGCAATTGTATCAAGGTCGTGCAAAAACACCTCAACGCTTTCAATGGTGACTTTGCCAGCAAGAATCTCATAGCGCATGGTTCGCTTCAGTCGCTCTTGAAAAACCGTTGTTCTCCGAGTTGATCCTCTCTGTGGACCGCCTTTTGGGCGGATCCAAGTTGTTCAAAAACGTCGGCGGCTACCGCTGGACCAAGAAGTGCTGAGATCATCTCAAACGGAGCATTTTTGACATCTTTGCGACTTGAAAAACCCGCGTCGAGGAGCTTCCGACCCCGTACGCGGCCGATGTTTTTCAACTGCACGAGATCGAGGAGTTCCCGATTTATCCCAAACTGGACGCGTTCGGTAAGCTCTCGAGCCTGTTTCTTTGAAGGCACTTTCAGATGGGCTGCAAGCTCCGCGAGCGCGTGACTTACCCACTGCACGGTATCAACGAGATTTCTGATATCTCCTGGCCCGACGTTGTAGCTTTCAGTGATCTCCTTTTCGCTTACCTCGTTAATCCAGTCGTGAACGAGCATTGCTGTTTTAACCTCAGAGAGGAACCAATCGTAATCGACGTCTCTAAACCGCTCGGGAATCTCATCCAAGAACTCATCAAGGTGCTTATTGACAAACTCAGTCACCGCGCGGTAGTCTTTGTTTCGCATGTAAAGGCGCTTAACGTCCGGGGTTGAACAGATGAGATGGAGAAGCGCTACGTCAGTGGCATTGCCTGCATTTCTAAGTCCGCGTCGAATCTTCACAGCGGTCAGTGGATCGATGTACAGCCTGGAGACAAGGTGTCCAAGTGAGGTGGCTTTGACGTGTCCCCCGAAGTCGACTATCATCTCCTCGTTCTCTAAAAACGCTAAGACGCTGTCGATCACGTATGAAGTAAGGTTCAGTGCACTCTGCTGCTGAAATCCGAAGAACGTAGCGCCAAAGAACCGTTCGAGATCATCTCTCGTTCGTCCGAAGCCATTTGAAATAGTCGAGAGCACGTGCACGCGCAAGGCCGTCTCTGTTCCGAGCTTTGATGTGACGTCTTCGGCATCATTGAGAATATAGTGCTCTGCGAGCGCTTCACATTCGTTCAGTGATTTTGCTATGAGAATCGCCTCCCCGTACGAATCGAATCCGGGCCTTCCTGCACGTCCCGCCATTTGCTTATATTCGAGCACAGGGATATTCGTCATGCCGTAGTTTGCGTCGTAACGCTTGTAGTCCCTAATAACGACTCTTCGGGCAGGAAGGTTGAGCCCCGATGCCAGCGTAGGGGTCGAGACGATGACCTTTATCCGGTTGGCTCGGAACCAGGCCTCGATGAGTTTCCGGTGGTCGCTTGAAAGCCCGGCGTGATGGAATGCGACCGAGTGCCTCACGCAATACGCGAGCTTCTCAGCCATCGTTGTATCTCCTTGAATCTTCGCTGCTAGCTCGCTGCAATCGCGATCGCCCTGCGATCTCATCGCCGTAGCGATCTTCTTTGCAAGGCTTTCTGCATTTCTCCGCGTGTTCACGAAGACCAGGCATTGCCCGCCCTCTCTAAGAGTGTCGATCGCCAGAGCGATAGGCGGGTCAGTCGTACCATCAGAAACGGTTTTTTTCGAGGTGCTTTTTTGAGGCGTCTCTTGCACAAACGTGATGGAGGCACGTTCGGGAAGGTAAAGGCCTTCGTGCAGCGCAACCGGTCGCCAGTCGCTTCTGATGAGCTGTGCGTTAAGCCAGTCCGCGATCTCATCTGCGTTGGAAACGGTTGCGCTGAGGGCGAGTATCTGAGCACGGGGATTCAGTTTTTTGAGTTTGGTGAGCGTTACTTCGAGCGTTGGACCGCGATCCATCGAGTCCAACAGATGGATCTCGTCTGCGACGATAACGCTAAGCGCGCGCATCCACTCTACACCGTTTCTCAGCAGCGAATCTGCTTTTTCTGAAGTCGTTATGATGATATCGTTGCGTCCCAGCTTGTCATCGCGAACGTCGTAATCCCCCGTTGAGATACCGATTTTCACGCCAAACGCCGCAAATTGCGAAAACCTGTCGAACTTCTCCGAAGCTAAGGCCTTTAGTGGCACGATATAAAGACACTTACCACCTCCACCGATCGAATTAAGCATGGCAAACTCTGCCAGCAGCGTTTTCCCAGAAGCAGTAGGCGTTGCGACTACCAAGCTGGCACCGTCGAGTAGCCCGCGTGCTATTGCTTCAGCTTGAGGCGGATAGAGTTCCGTGAAGCCCGTATGAGCGTAAAAACGAGCAATCCTCTCAGGTAAGTCGTCCAAATCCATACTCTGTACACTTATGCGCCGTCGGATATTAAATCGTTCTCCGCAAGAATGCACTGACCGAGCAGCTCGTAGTTATCTGCTCGCTCCTTGGGGCCCATAATTTGAGCAGATCACTTTCCATTTTCACATTAGGCGCCGCTTGACACGTATCTACCTACCCAACGCTTACGTGCTGTTGGAGCTCGTCTCAGCTCGAGAAGTCTGGGACAAAAAGAGAAAACTAAGGCAGTTAAGCTCCACCCCCTTCCCCACGTATCCAACGTGTCTTCGCATTCCGCAGAACCTGCAATCCCACAAATTCTTTGAGATAACCCATGCATCGACCCTTTCTGTGGAACTAACCGCGGAGCGTCAACCGCCTGAGCAAGTTAAGACCGAGGCAGGATAAGATAGTCCTAATTGCTATTTGAACATTTATAACAACTTTCGTATCTTACGTCCGGCGGCTTACGGAAGCTGCACGCGAACGCAGCGGCGACTTCGTAGTTCTCCAAGACGGCGAAAGATACAAATGCCTCATTAAACGCCTTTGGTTGGCAGGCGTGAATACCACGTCCATGTCGCTGCGTTGCACCTATAATTTAATCAACCGAAGTTCGTCTCGGGGGATAAGAAATTGATCTTAGACCTGCACATCCATTCAAAATATTCCGGTGACTGTACAATGGAACCGGCAACCATTCTCAAAGTCGCAAAGAGGAGGGGATTGGACGGGATCGCAGTTACCGATCACCTAGCAATTAAAGGCGGAATTGAAACGCGCAAGCTGAATAACGATCCTGACTTTTTAGTAATCGTTGGCTTCGAGATAGAAACAAACAACAGAGAGGATCTAATAGGGTTGTTTTTAGAGGAAGACATTCAGTCGAGAAATGCAGCGGATGTAATTACGGAAATCAAGGCGCAGGAAGGCGTAGTTTTTTGGGCACATCCGTTCCGATTCGGCAAGAACTTGTTGCGCGGCGACGCTATTGAACAGCTCGATCTCATTGAAGCTTTCAATTCAAAAACGAGCGCCTCGCGCAACGAGCTAGCGAAACAGCTGGCTCGTGAATACGACAAGCCCATCATAGGAACAAGTGACGCGCACCAGCCCTTTGAAATAGGAAATGGTAAGACTCTCGTAGGTGGTTCTGGTTTTGGCACGATTAAGGAAGCCCTCGCTAGCGGCAAGACCCAGATAGCGGATGCGCATTTGTCATACGATTATCTTAATGACATGCGGTAAATATGAGCTGTCGTTTGATTTTGTAGCTCAACGGCAACTCTCGAAGGCAGGAGATGCTTGGTGATGATATTGGTCCACCTCTGACAGTGGTTGACGAGTGCAAAGAATGTCACTTTCGTCAAACCGCTCAAGAGTTGTCGACTTTCGCTATCATTCACGTTTAATAATGAAAAAATACAAATAGGATTGAAGCGCAAAAATTATTAACAAAACTTGTGAGGTGACCGACTAAATCAAACAGCACAGCGTAACATCGGAACTGTTTTATCACATAAATTGGTCTGTACGACCAAGTAAGGCAGCTGGCTGTTCGATTCTCGACGGCCAGCGACTCTTACAGCTTCCATAAATTAAGTTTTGTCCACGAGTTTTCGCGTAATCGCAGTGCCGTTAATCTCCTGATATTTGCGAGTACTAGGCGAAGGCGCTCTGGAAAAAGGTCAGGGTAGGGAACTACTATATCCGCTACCCCTTCAAATCTATCGCCCGGCTACGTCAGAGCAAACGAGCTCATTATTCCCTGCGCTAGTCCTAAATATGTGTTGTAGTCGCTGGGTATGGCTTTGTAGGTTACGACGTATCCATTGTTGTTGTTTACCACATAAGTTTGCATCACTTCAAGCGTCTGATTTTGAACGGTCGACGCCGCAGTGCCAGTCTGAACGGGAACGGTCGCTTGCCAAACGACGGTATATGATGTCTTGCCGCTGATTTCGGTAGTGTTGTTCGCAAGTAGCTTGTAGTTCGGGTAATCATTGACCTTACCTATATTGTAGGATGCATAATCCAAACTTGTCGCATTCGGGTCGACTGGTTCGGTCGCCACGTTCACCGCGTCAACTGTGTTGTTTGTCGCTAGGTAGACGTATATTCTGACCTGTACTGAAGCGTTTGTCGTTGAGTCTATTTTTAGTGTCTTTGGATACGTGATATTGAAGCCAGCAGCGCTTGAAAAGACCGTATTGTTGCCAATGGTTGTCTCCGTCGAGGCGATTGGAGTAGCGGTGGGGCTGGTGTTCGTCGTGCAGCCCGCTGTAGTCACTGCTACCGTTATAAGCGCTGCAATGGCTAGCGCGGTAATCAGATTGCGATTATTCATAGTATCAGTTCTCGCCTATATGAAAATGTCCTAGACAATAAAGGTTTGCATCTCCATCTGCCGCCGCTGTGCCGCGCAATGACGTACCAGTTTCGCGGTTCGTCTCGGCCACTCGGCCGTGCACGTGCGCAGCGTGCGTGACGTACCTGCAATTACTAGTTTGAGCGGCGCGCATATGCACCTGAGCTTTCGGAACGACACGATCATATTTAGTGCGAAAAGAGTTCCACCCCTCCAGCGAAGCCCGTTTAGTCCGGCAACAAAATAGGCATATGTCGTTCAATTTGCGTCGCGTCGCATCAGTTCGGCATTGCAGCTCTAGCCTTTGCACTGTGGAACGGCCCCCAATAAGGCTATATTCGAAAAGGAACTTCAATGATGATGAGCTTCGCAGATCGTCGCAGTCTCCGATGTTTCATTGTTTAAGAAGCGGTGCTCAAATATGCAGCAAGCAGGCTGTCAACTAGGTGGATATATGGCGAACGTCACAAGCAAATACTCAAAGAGGTTAGATGTGCTGCCGCCCTACTTTTTCGCCCAAATAGATGCGTTGAAGGCAGAAAAGGAGGCGCGAGGAGTCGACATCATCGATCTTGGTGTGGGCGATCCAGATTGTCCAACGCCGCCTCATATCGTGCGTTCGCTCGTGCAGGCAGCGCACAACAGTTCAAATCATCGGTACCCCTCCTCCGAAGGGATGCTGTCATATCGAGAGGCAGTGAGCGAGTGGTATGCAAAGAAACACGTCGCGCTCGATCCGACGAACGAGGTCTTGACGCTGATCGGATCGAAGGAAGGTATAGCGCATTTGCCCTTAGCTTTCGTCAATCGAGGGGACAACGTGCTCGTTCCAGATCCCGCATATCCCGTATACAAGATCGCTACTATCTTGGCTGATGGTAAGCCGATAGGCATGCCACTAAGCGCTGAAAACGGCTTCCTGCCTGACATTGACAAGGCGGTGACCGATGCCAAACTGCTCTTCATAAACTATCCAAACAATCCGACAGCCGCCGTCGCTGACGACGCTTTTTTTAGAACCGTCGTTGACTACGCCCGCGACAACGACGTTATCGTGTGTCACGACGCTGCTTATTTAGAGCTGACGTTTGATGGTTACGCAGCCCCTTCGTTTCTTTCCGTTCCCGGCGCGATGGACGTAGGAATCGAAATCAACAGCCTCTCCAAAACGTACAATATGACGGGCTGGCGAATGGGGTTTGCGGTAGGAAATGCTGAGGTTATTGCGGGCCTCAGAAAGGTTAAGTCGAACCTCGACTCAGGCGCGTTCCAAGCGATCCAGGAGGCCGGTATTGCGGCCATGACGGGACCGCAGGACACAGTGGATGCGCTAAGAAAACTCTATGTGGGGCGGAGGGATGCGTTAGTTGACGGTCTGAGGAACATTGGCTGGTCCGTAGAGAAGCCAAAGGCAACGTTTTACGTCTGGGCCCCCATCCCCGACGGAAGCCCCTCCCTAGAGTTCTCACTGAAGCTATTGGACGTGGGAATTGTAGTCACGCCGGGCATTGGCTTCGGGGAGCATGGGGAGGGCTACGTCAGGTTTGCGTTGACAGTGCCTGTCAGCACCATTGAGGAAGCGGTCATGCGGCTTGAGGGGGTTGTCTAAAAATGGATTTCGGCAGGCGCGACCATCTTGGCGCCAAGAACGGCCACCTTACGATTGACGGCGCTGACGTCGTTGATCTTGCGCGACGGCACGGCACCCCGCTTTACGTCATCGACGAGGGACGCATTCGGAACAACTATAGACGCTTTGCTGCCGCGTTTCCCGACGCGGACGTTTACTATGCCGTAAAGGCAAACGGCCACATCGCCGTGCTGCGCATGCTCGCACAAGAGGGTGCAGGCGCCGACGTATTCTCCGATGGTGAGCTTTATGCCGCACTTCTTGCGGGGATCCCCCCCGAGCGTATCCTCTTTAACGGGAACTCAAAAACGGATGCCGAACTTCGCATGGCGTGTGAAACCAACGTCCGCGTTTCTGTCGATTCGCTAGATGAACTCCGAGCGCTCGCCCGAATTGCCTCAGAAGCCAACAAGGAGGTCGAAATCGCGTTTAGGGTTAACCCCGACGTATCACCAGCGACGCATCCCAAAATTGCCACGGGCCTCGCGCAATCAAAATTTGGGATTCCCCACCATCAGGTGCTCGCGTGCTACGTTGAGGCGCTCTCACTTGAGGGCGTCCGTCTGGCAGGCATTCACTGCCACATCGGCTCACAGATACTCGAGCTCAGCCCGTTTGCAGAGATGATGACGCGGATGATGGATCTCGTCGAGGCGCTAAAAAACGAGCTGAAGCTCGAACTCGATTTTATCGATATTGGCAGTGGATTGGGCATACCGTACGCGGGGACGGCGCCGACCCCGATCGACCTTGCGAATACGGTGCTTCCGATCTTTAACGCGCGCTCTCGCGCGCTTGATATCCGCTCCAAGCTCATTCTTGAACCTGGCAGATATATCGTTGGAGACGCCGCAATTTTGCTCTGTGCGGTAAACACCGTCAAAGAGGCCCACAGTACCTTTGTGGGCGTGGACGCAGGCTTTAACCTCCTGCTCCGCCCGACCTTGTATGAGTCGTGGCACGAGGTGATCGTCGCTAACAAGCTCGGAAAAACGTCCGATCAAGTGTACACAATCGCTGGTCCGATCTGCGAAAGCGGTGATATATTAGCGAGAGATCGGCGCCTTCCTCGAGTTGAAAAGGGCGACCTCATCGCGATCCTCGATGCAGGGGCGTATGGGTTTGCAATGAGTTCTCAGTACAACGGCCGGCCGCGCGCGAGCGAAGTTCTGGTGAACAAGGGCGAGGCAGAAATTATACGGAGGCGAGAGTCGTACGGTGACCTCTTGACGGGGCAGAATATCCCCCCCCACTTGCTCTGAGGAGACCATGAGGACGATACCGTTTGTCAAGATGCACGGTAACGGCAACGACTTCATTATCGTTGACGAAAGTAACGGCGCTGTTGTTAAGAGCAAGTCAAGTTTCGCTACCAGGGCGTGTGATCGTCGATTTGGGATCGGTGCTGACGGGGTTCTTTTCCTGTCGCGCTCGAGCAGCGCTGATCTCGGCATGCGCTTGTTTCAACCTGATGGTTCTGAAACGGAAATGTGCGGAAATGGCATTAGGTGCCTCGTCATGTTCGCCGTTGACGCTGGGTACGTCAAGCGCGGCAGCGTCACGGTGAAGACTAAGGCAGGAGTTCGGGGGGTCACAGCTAAGAAAAGCTCGGTGATCGTCGACATGGGCAAGCCTCGGTTTGCCCGCTCAGCGATACCAGCACGGGGAACCGGCGACGAGTTTGTCGAAAACATGCACGGCGTTGTGGTCTCTGCCGTCAACACTGGCGTCCCTCACGCGGTGATCTTTGGCGACCTAGCTGACGTCGACATAGCCGATTTGGCGGCAAAGATCCGATTTGATCTCGTATTCCCGCACGGGGCGAACGTCAACTTTGTAAAGGTAGACGGCAACACGCTCTTCGTTCGCACATACGAGCGCGGCGTCGAACATGAGACACTCAGCTGCGGGACTGGCGCTGTTGCGGCTGCGGCTGTTGCGAACCAGATGGGTCTGATCGGCACGAGAGTGACCGTCAACACGTTAGGAGGCTCTTTAAAAATTACGTTGAAAAAAGATAGCGCTTTTATGGAGGGGCCTGCAGAACTGGTCTATAAAGGTACCTATCTCCTCAAGAGAGGTTAGGCATCCGAGAGTCCTTGGGAAGTAATTTTGAAACACGTACGCGTATCGCGAGGCCGCGTCGGATGCTTCTTCAGTATCGCACACCGGTGCCCTCCGTCGGTCCTCACAAATTGTACAACGACTCTGGACAGGTTATCAATTAGATACCCCGCAACGGGCAGCACCTCCTCGGTTTCGACGTCGACGTAGACCTGATTGGTTGCTACTACGGCCAGATCGTACTTCTTGGCCAATCCGAGCAGCAAAAGCAATTGATTGGCTAGGGCGTGTCGCAACGTGATTTCAGTGTTCTTTGATTGTTCCAGCCGATAGTGCGTCGTGGCAGTATCGAGAACGATAAGCCCTACGTTCTCCTTTGCTATTTTCTTGATGTTGCGCAGCGTGGCACGCTGCTGATCGAAGCTTTTTACCTCAAAAACGAGCAGTTTCTGACCGATGGGTCCCACGTCTGCTCCGGCGATTTGAGCGAAGCGCTCGCTTGGGAACTGGTCCGCAGCGACAAACATGACGCGCTTTTCGCGTCTGATGACGTTTACAGCAAGTTGTATACCTACGGTAGTTTTTCCGCTTCCCGGCTCTCCGAAGATGTGCGAGACAGTTCCGGTAGGAAATCCGCCACCAAGTAGGGCATCTAAGTTGCGGCAGGTGCTTGGATAAAGCATCAGTGTTTAGAACCTCAAAGCAAATCAGACTTCAAAAACGACGCGATTGCTGCTTGCTATGGCTTAATAGGGAGTTAGAGTTATAAAGCTTCGTTTCACATTACAGATGGGGGGGCAAATATTCATATCGCCCTAGCAACTACGGACTTTGCGCTTTACCAGGACATCACCAAAGAGCTTCGCGAAAAGAGGCTTAAGTTTATAACTATTACGCCAAGCGAAGCTATGGGAGATGAAATCGGCGTCGTGATAACCTCTGAGAAGGAGGCGAGCGTCATCACCTTTCCCAACGTGGTTATTGCATCTGATCCCGAGATGACGGTGAATGAAGCGATTAGAATTCTCAGGAATGGTGCCTTGCCTCAGCGCGTCGTCGTCGGCATTGACCCGGGAGATGAACCTGGAATTGCCGTCGTCGCCAATGGAATCGTCGAAGCGGTTTATCGCGTCCCATTGGGACAAGCGTTTGGCGTAATCGAGAGAATCAAGCAGACGTATTCTGATATATTGGTAAGAATGGGACGTGGAGCGCGCCTGGTGAGCACGAATTTAGCAAATACGTTAGTGGCCCAAGGAATAGCGGTTGAGCTCGTCGACGAAAGAGGGACCTCGCCATATCTCGGAAAGGGCACAGGTGGAACCGCGATCTCAGACATTGTCGCCGCAATCAATATCGCGCACACGCCAGGCATACGTATAGGGCATCAAGAAGTTCTCCCGTCGAAGGGTGAGATTCGGTGGATTCAAGAGAGGAGTAGAGAACTCTCTGAAGGGCGAACGACGATCTCGAGACAGCTCGCTCAAAGAGTTGCGAAAGGAGAGATAACGATTAATGAAGCTTTAAAGGAGCATAAATGCGCAAAAGAGAACCATACGCGCTAGCTGCTGCCAAGTCGAGCCCAAGCCTCTTCTTCGACCATCCTGATGACGTGTTTGACGGGGATGCTGAGTCTTTTGGCAAGTTCAGTAGCTTCGTCAAACTCAGCGGCGACGTTCAGCACGTTTCCGTGTTGATCGGTGGCAACTTTTACGTGGATCGTGTGGGATTCGCTGCCGATACGAACCGTTACGGACTCACTTCGCCTTAAAGCGATGAGTCTGTGACGCGTCGGCATGATCCGCACGCCCAAGCTTCCTGTTTCTTCGATTATCTTTTTTGCCAGTTGATGCGAGTCGGCGGGGCGGGCTATTACCTGGATAATGTGCCCGGTTCGGCTTTTTTTCCCGGTGGTGGGTATTATTGCGACGTCGAGAGCGCCTGTTTCGAACAGCCTCTCGATCAGATTTCCAAGCACCTCTCCTGTTACGTCGTCTACGTTAGTTTCGAGCACTTGGACGTCGTCTCGCAGCAGGCCTTCATCGCTCTGGCCGAGAGTAGCACGCAAAACGTTTGGGTGATAAAAATCGCGAGAGCCTGCGCCATAACCGACACGTTCGATGGTCATTTGGGGCAAAAAAACATCTGATGTCCCGGTAAGAAAGGTGAGGATAGCCGCACCTGTTGGGGTCAGCAGCTCGCCTTCCACAGGCCCCCCTCTGGTTATCAAGCGGTGTTTGGCAAGTATTGCAGCGGTTACCGGAGCGGGGACGGGGAGAAGCCCGTGATGGGTCTCTACCGAACCCCCGCCCACGAATATTGGGGTCGTGAATATAGAATCGACGTGGAGCAATGAAACGGCCGTGCAGGCACCGACTACGTCTGCAATGGCATCATGAGCACCCACTTCGTGGAACACGAGCTCTTCTTTATGAACACCGTGCACGGCTGCTTCTGCGTCCGCTATGATCTCAAATATCGCGGTCGCATCTGCAACTATCGGTGGACTCATCTCGCAAGATTGAAGCACATCCGTAAGTTTTCGATAAGCGAGTGGCCTCTCCTCGGTGACGACCTTGACTCGCGTTGCGCGTATGCCCGATTTTTTCACCTCGAGGATCTCTACTTCGGCGTCGGCGGCAGCTTCCATGCGCTCTCGAACGACGGATGCGTCCGCGCCGAGATCGATGAGACTTCCGACGATCATGTCCCCCGAAGCGCCAGAAAAAGGCTGAAAGGTAAGTATGGTCATAATAGGTACAAATGGGGCGGTTTTAGCCATCCTTATATATCACCATGTTATCATATAAGCTTAGGTTTTGATCGCATGCCCCAAGAGGTTCAGCTGAAAGTTGCCAAAGCTTACCCGAATGATTCAGGGAGAGGTATTGCACGGCTCGATCCAGACACGCTCCTTAAACTTCAGCTATCCCCCGGAGAAATAATAGAGATCTCAGGCAAGACTAGCACGGCTGCCAAAGTCTGGCGTGCTGATCGCCAAGACTGGCACGAAGGTATCATCCGGATAGACGGGTTCATTCGCCAAAACGCGGGGGTCGGCATGGGTGAGCGCGTGCTTGTGCGCAAACCGAAGGTGAACGAAGCGCAAAAGGTCGTGCTTGCCCCCCCTGAGGGGACGGTCACGCAGCCATTAACTGATATGACGGACAGCGTGCACCGTCAGCTCCTCAAGCGTCCTGTAGTTCAGGGAGACGTGGTGCCCGTCATCAGTGTAGCTTCGCATCCTCTTCTGCGAGTGCCGGGTCAAGCGGTACCACTCGTCGTTGTAAGTACGAGTCCGCTTGGCGTAGTCTTCATCACAGAGCGAACGCAGCTTGACTTAAGAGACAAGCCTGTCAAAGGGTTTGAATCCGTGCGTGCCACAGGCATCTCTTATGAGGATATTGGCGGTTTGAGAGACGAGATACAGCGGATAAGGGAGATGATTGAGCTCCCGATGAAGCATCCAGAGGTTTTTCAAACCCTTGGTATCACGCCGCCGAGTGGTGTACTGCTTCACGGCCCGCCCGGTACCGGCAAGACACTCATTGCAAAAGCCGTGGCAAATGAATCTGGCGCATCTTTTTATTCTATAGCTGGACCAGAGATAATGAGCAAGTATTACGGTGAGAGCGAACAGCGACTTCGTGAAATCTTCGATGAAGCGCGCGACCGCACTCCCTCGATCGTATTTATCGATGAGCTCGATTCAATCGCGCCACGACGCGAAGACGTAACCGGCGAAGTCGAGCGACGCGTTGTTGCCCAACTGCTTACCATAATGGATGGCCTTGAGGAGAGGGGCGAGATAATAATCGTAGGCGCCACAAATAGAGTGGAAGCAATCGACCCTGCTTTGAGACGTCCAGGAAGGTTTGATAGAGAGATTGAAATATCTGTCCCTGACTATGAAGGTAGACTGGAGATCCTGCAAATTCACACGCGCGACATGCCTCTCGCCAAAGACGTTAGCCTTGAGGAGCTGGCCAGCATCACTCACGGCTTCGTCGGAGCCGATCTTCTCTCCGTTACGAAAGAGGCGGCAATGCGCGCTTTGAATAGGTACATGCCTGGCATCGACCTCGACAAGGAGATTCCCGCCGAGACCCTTGCTAATCTGAAGATCACTAAAGATGATTTCAGCGGAGCATTTCGAGAAATTCAACCAAGTGCGCTTCGCGAAATCCTGGTCGAAATTTCCAGTACTACTTGGAACGACGTTGGCGGGCTTGAGGAAGTGCGGCAGGAGTTAATCGAAGCAATAGAATGGCCCCTCAAAGAACCTCAATCATTTGGAAGAATGGGCATCAAGCCGCTTCGTGGCATTTTGCTCTTCGGACCGCCGGGGACAGGCAAGACGCTCATCGTCAGAGCAGTGGCTCACGAGACTGAAGCGAATTTCATAAGCGTGCGTGGTCCCGAGCTTATTAGCAAATGGGTAGGTGAATCTGAGCGTGCTGTAAGGAACGTTTTCAAGAAAGCTCGACAAGTTGCGCCTGTTGTGGTCTTCCTTGATGAGCTTGATGCGCTCGCCCCCGTGCGAGGCGTAGAAGATACATCGCGGGTCTCCGAACGCGTCGTGAACACCCTCCTAACAGAGCTTGATGGCTTACAAGATCTCAAGGATATTGTCGTAATCGCTGCTACGAATCGCCCTGACATAGTCGATCCGGCGCTCCTGCGATCAGGACGATTTGACCGGATGATTCTGCTCGGTGCGCCGCAGAAGAGTGCACGAGTGTCGATATTGAACATACACACGCGCAACATGCCCCTCTCAGACGATGTGGACGTTGAAGAGCTTGCGGATCTCACCGATTGGTATGTCGGCAGCGATTTAGAAACACTCTGCAGAGAAGCGGCAATGCTCGCGTTGCGAGAAGCAATGGACATAAGTTGTATAGAAATGCGTCATTTCAGAGAAGCACTGAAGAAAGTCCGGCCCGCGATTGATGAGCGCACAATGCAGTATTACGAGCAGATAAAACAGAGATTCACAGGGGGTCGCCCCGCTGAGCCGACGACGCACGTGAGCTATCAGTAAGCGCGGAATATACGAAACCCTTTATATTATAAATACATAGCAGGCAGAGATGAAAAAGGAGATATTCGCTAAGAATCTGTCCAATAAGCAAGTGATGGGGAGCGATGGTACTGATATCGGCACGCTCTATGATCTCGTCATTGATGAAAACAGCGGCGATATCCTTGATCTTAAAGTGAAGCCAGATCCCGACCTGAATCTGCAGGAGTTTAGGACAGAAAACGACTTCATATTTCTACCATTTGACGCTGTTAGGGCGATAAAGGATTACATTGTGGTTGATCGGAAGTTGATTAAACAGCCGCAGTGAACGCCAACCATCTCGCAGCTTGATTCGCGCTACGAATGCGGCCGAGGCGTCAGCTCAGGGGGCGGTTACGTAGCTGTTTTATTGTGTTTCGCGAGCATAAGCTTGCTAGCAACGCTCTTAAAGTGTTTCCGACTTAGAGCTCTGTTCGGAGACAAAGACCTATGAGAAAACGAGTCGAAGCGAGGACGGGACATGCAAGTTGACGATTTAATGAGTGCGCCTGTTTATTCCGTCTCACCTGAAGACACCGTTGGCCACGTGAAAAACGTGATGCTGAAGCACAAAATTGGCAGGGTAGTAGTTGCATATGAGGGGACTCTTATTGGTGTCATTGCTAAATACGACCTCGCAAAGATGCTTGTATCATCAGAAGCAGGTTGGCGAAGGCGACACCAGGACCGAACGCTCGCAAAGACGGTCATGTCAGAGAATCTAGTTATCACCTCGCCTAGTGCTTCGATTGCAGAGGCAGCTCGAGAGATGATCGCAAATGGAATCGGCTGCCTTCCCGTTGTGAAAGACGGCGAGCTCCTAGGCATTTTCACAGAGACGGATTTGACAGCACATTTTGCAGGCACAAGCTCAAAGGTTCAGGTCAAAACTATTATGGCCGATGCTTTTCTCACGTGTCACCGCCACCATTCTATTAACCACGTATTGCGTGACATGGAGACTAACCACATTTTTCGTACCATCGTTCAAGAGGGAAACGGTGTACCGGTAGGCATAATTACGCACACTAATCTGACGTTTGCTCAAGAGCCTCTCGTCGATTCAAAGGACATCGTGATGGTGAGAAAGGCCGATCGGGCGGGCGTGCTAAGGAATAGATATGTGCGAAGGGTCCTTCAGGTTGCAGAAGATATCATGTCTGAGCCGCTTATTACGATCCGCAGTGATTCTAAGGCTGTAGACGCGGCGCGTGCGATGGTTAAGAACAGAATAGACGCCATGCCTGTCGTAAGAGGGGAGTCGCTCGTAGGCGTCATATCTAAAACCGATATAGTGGGGAAGATGGCAGAATAGGGCAGCCATCTTCTCAGTTGATCAGCAGGGTGCACCTAATGCGATACGACAACTACGCGTTCACTAGCGCGTCTGATCTAGCGTCAGTCGCGTACGCCATAGACAAATCCGATCGGATATCCCACGCCTTGGATCTTATGGAAAAACACAGAGTGAATCAACTGCTCGTGATGAATGAAGGCGAATTTACGGGGATTTTGACGAAAAAAGGCATTGCACGCACATTAGGCGCAAGTGATGACATCACGAAGCCGGCCTCATCACTTCACGTGACGAAAGCAATGGATGACACGTTCACTGTCATAAGCGGCACCCTACCCATTGGCGAGGTCAACCATCTTATGGAAAGGTCGGAGGTTCTAATCGTTGTCAATGGGCAGCCTGTCAGATGGATAACCTTCAACGAGATCGTGAAAGCGAGCAGACCAGGGGGATTTGCGGGCGAAATAATGGAGTCCCCTTTGACCTGCTCCCCCTTTGACCGAGTAACCCACACCAGGCGAAGGATGATTGATGAAAATGCGTGGTGGATGGTAGTCGTCGAGGATGACAAGCTCGTTGGAATAATAACGGAGAACGACATAGCGAAGGCCATGAGCCAGTTCAGAGACGTTGTACGATCTTACTATCAAGATTCACGCGTGCGGAAACTACTTGTAGACGATATTATGATCGCCGACATCGTGTTTGCGAGAACTAATACCGCGTGCGTCGAAGTGGTCGAAATCATGCTAAAACACGATGTTGAGGGGGTGCCAGTCCTCGATCTGACGGATACTATGGTCGGCGTGATAACTCAAAGTACCGTGCTTCGGAAGCTCGATTGACTTTGAAACAGCCAACAACCATCAGCAGCTGGCGGCCCGTGGAGCGAAGCGGTTGGTGTCTGCTACCGTGACGTGATTCCCCCTAGACACTGTATGGTCCCAGGCGTGCCGATCTCTCCGTGGGTTGTGAATGAGCAACCTGTTAACGTCTCAGTCACCTTCATAGCAGTGACCGCGTGGAGTGTAAGCTTGGTCGTTTTAATTCTAGAACGTCCTTTTGCTAGCGCCAGCCAGACAATCAATTGATCGCCTAGATGTGTGTCGAACGGTGCTCCTGTTGAAAATTGCCCTAAGAGCCCAGCTGCGGCCTCCTCTCCGACCTGTTCAGCAGGTTTTCCCGGAGCGCCGAGCGCGTCCCCTGCTAATCTTCCCCCTGTTGAAGTCTCTGCCCATAGCACTACGCCACTTCCCGTGGAAGGACTCTTGGCCCTCTGACCAACGTCACGCACGATGCTTATGTCTTGATAGCCTGCGCGCGAGCAGCTTCGTGTAGCCGCGTCAGCTTGCCGTTCGACTACGTGCGCAGGAAGATTCCGCGAGTGTGATATACCTCTTATTCCTCTTGGAGACCCCGTATTGACGATATTAATAGGGTGTAGCACGTCGACGGGCTCTGTGAAGATGTGGATCAGTCCCCCTCCGCGAGGATAATACCCTCTTTTTACGAGACGCACTTCGTAAAGAAATCCCATGCTAGCTAGCACGGGATTTAGGACATTGATCACGTAATCGGCTTGCGGTGCCAAGGGATTGTTTGTGCCACCGATGAGGGTGATAGATGAACGCTGATCGGTAAATGCGAGGACTGGCAAAAGCGCTTGCAAAATGAGCGTGGTACTGGCAGCCGTCTTTGCATCAAAGTGAAAGGTCCCCCCGTGCGTAGGTCCCGGGCAGAAAATTATCTCGGAGGAGCCTATCGCAAGTCCGCTCACCTTCGCGGCTGTGACCGCAGCTACCGCACGTATCGCACTCAAATGCTGGCTTCGAAGCCCAGGATTTGTCCGGTTGACCCTAATATTCTTGATGGTGACGGACTTTCGCGTTAATGCGGAAAGAGCGAGGCATAAGCGAAGCACTTGCCCGCCGCCCTCACCGATGCTGCCATCAATCTCGATCATCAGTAGTACTTATGCTGAAGTCAGAAATAAACTGCCGGTGAGATTCAACATTCAAGCCATCGCTGATTGACATGTAGAGAAACGGTCATCACCGACGCAAATGGTGATTTGTGCTAAGAATCGGCAAGCGTTTAGACCGCAAGCAAGTGTTATTTAGTACCTTGGCCTTTCTATTACTACGCGAGTATCGGCTGTAGCGCGAGTAGCACTCGAAGATGCGGGGAGCACGACATGGGGCGACAGGACAATACAACAGTCTGTAAACTTTGTCAGCGCAGCTTCGAAAAGTCAGAAGTAGGTCGAATCAAGATTTTGAGACGCGAAAAAAAAGGGGAAAGCGTTCTTTGGGTCTGCTCTCATTGCACTGGACGAATTAAGTTCGCCGAGCACTGAAGGCTCGTCTGTATCGTTAACGCGTTATTGTGAGTCTCTTCACTTTCTGCACTTTTGTTCAAAACAGCAACTTTGCCGCTGCTCTGCGATCCGTGCCTCAATAGGACTTCGTAGGTTGAGCATTTCATCGCGAGCCTCGAAACTCATTTACGGCGCGATTTGACGGTTTCTAGGTCAGCGCGAAGCTGAGGAGTTTTAATGCGAATAAAGCCGCAGTGGTGCTCTCCAGGATGGTCGATGCAGAAGTCGCTTGTGGGGCACGTCATGCTTTTCTTGCCCAACGACCTCGCGTTTAACGTGAAATAGGGCAAAAACTGTGTATGCAGACACCTCGTTGCACTTGGCGTCGCCGTACGCATTACAGGGCACTGCAACGACCAAGCTGGTCAAGCCTCTTGAAAGCGCCACAAAGGGGTTCTTAGGCCCCCTCAAAGCGGCTAGGCATCGCGTTGGGTGGCTTTCATCAATACGTATTTATTTCGTTGTTGTATTGTTTAGTTCGTGAGGGTTATTGCACTTACCGGTGAAGCAGAACGCTGCGAAGACTTCTTAGCGGCACTCTCTCTTCACTATACGGTGGCGACGCTGCGTCAGGAACATGAGAATGCGCTTACGTTTGCCGCGAACGGAGTCTCAGACGACCTCCTTTGCATCAAATCACCGACGAGATACGTCGTAACGCGCTATGCTCACGAGAATGCAAATACAATCCCGCGAGAGCTCGATCGTCTGGGGGAACAAGAGGATGTTGATTTCGCCGTTGTTGTGGGTAGCGTCCTTGCGTCAAGGATTGTCTCCTTTCGTGAGGTTTACGAGGCCCGGCTAGAGCGTAGTGTAGACTTCGAAAAGCATTTTGAGGCGCTTAAGACTTTCCCGGAATGGGTAACGCTTGGCGTTCTCGTAAGAGCCGTACGCGCTCACCCTGATATTCACAAAGCGGGAGCGATCCTTACGTTCACCGGAACGGTCCGCGGGGAAGCTGTTGCGCTTGAATTTGACATCTATGAGGGGGAGGCCGAGCAGCGAATTTCTTCAATCGCTCGCGATCTGAAGACTATGAAGGGTATAGTCGAGGCAAAGATATACCACAAATCAGGTCATGTCAAAAGAGGCGAAGACATCGTCTATATTGTTGTTGCTGCGGCACATCGACAAGAGGGTTTCGAGGCGCTCAGGGATGCAATAGAACGGATCAAGAAGGAAGTTCCTATCTGGAAAAAGGAACTTACGGAACAGGGTGAGAGATGGGTCGACATGTGAAGGCGGCGGGCGAGAGCGACGTCCAGAATGATAGGGAGCCTCCGCCGAGCGGCGCGCGTCCTTGATTGGTAAATGCGGACGAGGAGTTTTTAATGAGGCTTTTTGGAACAAACGGCGTGAGGGGGGTAGTAAATCGCGATCTGACTGTAGATCTTGCCCTACGGCTCGCAATGAGCTTGGGAACGCTGACAAAGGGTATAGTTGCGATCGGACAGGATACGCGGACATCGGGTAGCATGCTCAGCTACGCAGCCATCGCCGGACTACTCGCTACAGGTTGCAAGGTTGTCAATGTCGGTATAGCGCCAACACCCGCTGTACAATACTTCGTGCGCGACAACGCTGATGCGGGAATTGTCATCACCGCATCGCACAATCCACGGGAATACAACGGACTCAAACTCATCGCTGGTGATGGAACAGAATTTGGAAGTGAGGGGGAACTTGCCGTCGAAGACATTTACTACCACGGGGCACCCAAGCTCGCGGATTGGCGCGAGACGGGCGAACTTTCACAAGTAAACATCATCCCCGATTACATTGAGGGGGTTATGCGGAACGTGAACACATCGGACATTGCAAAACGTGGGTTTGTTGTAGCAGTCGACACTGGTTCCGGGGCCGGCAGCATCGTCACTCCATTCTTGCTGAGTCGATTAAACTGCAAGGTGACAACGCTCAATGCGCAGATAGACGGCACCTTCCCCAGTCGGAATCCGGAACCAACAGAGGACGTGCTTACGGATCTCGGAAAAATCGTCGTCTCTAACGGTGCCAATTTGGGAGTTGCTCACGACGGCGACGCCGATAGGGCGGTTTTTGTCGACGAAAATGGGAATTTTGTCAATGAAGACGTTTTACTTGCGATCGTCGTTAAGCACGTACTCTCCAAGAAGCGAGGACCTGTCGTCACACCCGTCAGTTCATCACAGCGTATCGTTGATGTGGCTGAAGCAGCCGGTAGCCAGGTTATTTGGACTCCTGTCGGAAGTATTCACGTAGCGCGTGTAATGATGCAGGTGAACGCTGTAATAGGTGGAGAGGGCAACGGCGGCATCATCTTCCCAGAACATCAGTACTGCCGCGACGGGGCGATGACAGTGGCCAAAGTGCTTGAAATAATGACCGAGCGTGATAAAAGACTTTCTGAACTCGTCAACGAAATTCCAAAGCGATATATGGATAAGACGAAGGTCACGTGTCGTGATCGAGACGCTGCCATGCAACACATCCAGTCATCCGTTCACGGCAACGTCGACACAACAGACGGTGTCAAAATATGGTATGATGACGGTTGGCTGCTCATACGCCCCTCTGGGACAGAGCCAATCATTCGGATTTTCGTCGAGGCGGAAACCGAGCAGAGAGCCAACGATCTCTTGGACCTCGGCAAACACATGACCGCAGGTTGCTAATGCAACGCGTTCTCGAACTTGCTAGCTCACGAGTCAAAGGAACATGGCAGTAGAGGACCTGTTGGTCATCGATGTAGAGGCCGAAGAACCCGGATCCGGCTTAGAGTTCTTTGTAACTGGTTGCAGTGGCTTTATCGGCACGCATCTGGTCACTCGTCTCCTCGATAGCGGACACACAGTGACCGGGTACGACCTAGTCCAGCCAGCTTACCATCACGAGAATTTCGATTTCGTACAAGGTGACATCCTCGATTTGGAGAGACTTCGGGCCAGTGTGGTCAAACCTGACGGCATCTTTCACCTCGCCGCGCAAACCAAAGTGCCTAATTCAACACGAGATCCGAGTTACGACTTCCAAGTTAACGCACGAGGCACATTCAATGTCTTGTCGTGCGCTTCTGGAGCTACGTTTGTTTACGCGTCCACAAGCACAGTTTACGGAACCGCTGTCACCCCTACACCCGAAGGACACGTTATGCGTCCGGTATCCTTTTACGGCGCTTCGAAAGCAGCAGGCGAGCTATATTGTTCTGCATTTAACGGCATTTTTGGACTACCCACGACTGCTCTCCGTCTTTATAACGTCTACGGACCGGGCAATGCCAAAGGCGTCATGTACGATCTCATAAGGAAGCTTCAGCGGGATGATAGCCACCTTGAAATACTGGGAACTGGATTCCAGAAAAAAGACTACGTTTATATCGACGACGCCATTGATGCGTTCTTGCTTGCTTATGATAGGGGGGTACCGGGCGAAGCGTACAACATTGGAAGCGGGACCGCGATCACTGTAAACGAGATTGCCAAACTCATTTGTCAAATGATGGACCTGCATCCCGACGTCCGCTACACCGGAGGCAAGTCTTGGGAAGGCGACATTGAGTCAACACAGGCTGACATATCGTATTTTGCATCGTTTGGCTGGCGGCCCAGAATCGACATAGAATCGGGTATGCGGCAGCTCTACAACTGGATGCAGACCCAACTGTGACACGCTTTAGAGCGAATGGCATTCGCAGCGTGCTGCTAGCAGAACGTCAAACTAGAAAAAAAATAAAGGCGCGAGCCCAGTCAAGACCGGGCTCACCACACGGAGTTCAGATCGTTACTTCCGACGCCGTATCACCAAATATGCAACTACCAAGAGTCCTGCTACCGCGTACAACGCCTCAAAGCCCGGCAAGCCGAGGAATCCTCCACTCGCTGTAGCTGACGCAGTCGCCGCTCCTGACGTTGAAGGCGGCATAAGCACATTATCAATCGTGTGAATGACGCCGTTAGTTGCGTTTATATCCGGTTTTGTTACGGTCGCGTTATCAACTTTCAGTGTCGTGCCAATCACGGAGTATGGTAATAATGCTGAATTGAGTGTCTGGAGTGTGCCGTTTCCTTCGAAACTTGCTGAAGGCAACTTATCTTGTACGATGTGGTAGGACAGCACGGCTTTCAGCGCAGTCGTGTTGTTTAGCAAAGCGGCAAGTGTAGCGTTGGGAACTTTCGCGAAAGCAGAGTTTGTTGGAGCGAACAGCGTGTAGTTACCGGGTCCATTTAGCACAGTGGCAAAAGTCACGTTACTAGTGGCGGCTGTTTTATTCAATAAGCTCGCAAGAGTTGAAAAGTTCGCGTTATTGTCTACTATCTGCATTATGCTCTGCGTAGGTTTTGCCGCCGCTGTACTCGTTTGCGTTTGCGCGAAGGCGACACTCGAACTGGAAACAATAGCGAGAATTACTGAGAGTACCAACGTAGCTGAAAAGAGTTTTTTGCTGACCATTTTTCACCTCTAATATACACTCAGCTTTCTTAGACGCATGATTTTCCATATGCCTTAAACTTTGCTTCTCTCTACTTCCGACGCCGTATCACCAAATATGCAACTACCAAGAGTCCTGCTACCGCGTACAACGCCTCAAAGCCCGGCAAGCCAAGGAACCCTCCGTTCGCCGTAGTCAATGTGTAGTTTTGGAGAATACGAAAAGAAAAAATAAAGGCGCGAGCCCAGTCAGGACCGGGCTCACCACACGGAGTTTAGAACGTTACTTCCGACGCTGCATCACCAAATATGCAACTACCAAGAGTCCTGCTACCGCGTACAACGCCTCAAAGCCCGGCAAGCCAAGGAACCCTCCGCTCGCTGTAGCTGACGCAGTCGCCGCTGCTGCGGTCGCATTTGTCGTCGCGTTCGCCGTGCTCGTCGCAGTTTTCGTCGCATTTGTCGTCGCGTTTATCGTCGCCGTTTGTGTTTGCGCAAAAGCAACGGTCGACCCTGCGACAATAGAGAGAATCACTAAAGTTGCCAAAACAGCAGAAAAGAGTTTTTTGCTGACCATTTTTCACCTCCAATATAGACTTAGCTCCGTAAACGCATGATTTTCCATATGCTATAAACTTTGCTTTTCTCTACTTCCGACGCTGCATCACAAATACGCAACAACCAAGAGTCCTGCTACCGCGTACAACGCCTCAAAGCCCGGCAAGCCGAGGAATCCTCCACTCGCTGTCGACGCAGTCCCGGAACGGTTTGCGACCCCTGACGTGTTGTAAGCATCTTGATCAATTGTTTAGCTCTGTTTGATCTGTTGTCGAAAGATTGATGACGTAGCTGGGGGTGGGGTCACCCGCAAGCGCGGTGCTACGGAGAATGTGCAAAGGACGAGCGCTAATAGACTGAGGGCGTTTTTTATATTTGCTAGCATAGCCGTATCTCACGATAAGCTGCAAGCTCAAATCGATGGGAAAAAAGGCGCGAGCCCAGTCAAGACCGGGCTCACCACACGGAGTTCAGATCGTTACTTCCGACGCCGTATCACCAAATATGCAACAACCAAGAGTCCTGCTACCGCGTACAACGCCTCAAAGCCCGGCAAGCCGAGGAATCCTCCACTCGCTGTAGCTGACGCAGTCGCCACTGCTGCGGTCGCGTTCGCCGACGGTATCATCACACCATCGATGACGTGAATCACGCCGTTACTCGCGTTGATATCTTTTTGGGTTATTGTCGCGTTGTCAACTTTGATTGTGGTTCCATTGACGGAATAAGGCAATATCAGTCCGTTGACCGTTGTGAGCGTGCCGTTACCCGTGAAGCTATTTGACAGCAGCGTCCCGTTGATGATATGATACTCCAGCACTCTCGTTAGCAGCGTTGTATTGTTTTGCAGAGCCGCGAGGGTGGATGCATTCAGTTTGTCAAAAGCTGCGTTCGTAGGCGCGAAGACGGTGTAGCTATTAGTGCCGTTTAACACGTCTGTGAGGTTCGCTAGCTTTAGTAAGCGCACCAGAGTAGTAAGGTTCGTGTTATTGGCTGCAATCTGTGCGATCGTCTGCGTCAGTTTCGGCGTCGCAGTGCTCGTCGCAGTGCTCGTCGCAGTTGCTGTCTGCGTTTGTGCGAAAGCCATGCTTGACCCTCCAACAATTGAAAGAATCACCGCGGTTGCCAAAACAGCAGAAAAGAGTTTTTTGCTGACCATTTTTCACCTCCAATATAAAATTAGCTTTTTATACGTGATTTGCGTATGCAATAAGCTTTGTTTTTCGACTTATACGCCTCTTTTAGGCTCAAAAGATTCCGCTCGCCTCCAACTCGCTTTGTCCGCGTTGGGTCGCTTAGAAGTCCAAAAATCTCTTGAGCGAGACGTCATTTTATAAAGAAGCTGAAGCAATAAAATCTTTTTGGTTTCGCCTATGATGGGGCAAACAGACCTTTTTCCGCGTGTTTCCAGCAAACAACGAATAGTATTCCGTTTTCCTTACTTCCCCATCGCTCGCAGGATTGCTTCGATTCAAAGCCGTCCAAAGAACGGATACAGCGGACAAATAGCATATTGTTTTATATCTGCACCGAGAAAAGAACAGCGGAGAAGTTGACATGTCTTGGAAGGAAATAAGCCCGCTGAGCAATATTCGCAGCAGAATGGATGGGTTGTTAGAGGATATTGACAGCGACGATTACACCGGGCCAATCACCGCAACGCCACCCGTCGATCTAATAGATCTCCCAGCAGAAATCGTTGTTCTAGTGGATCTTCCAGGAGTTAGCAAAGACGACGTGAAGCTTGAAGGCAGCAGCGACATGGTAGAAATCACAGCGGAAAGGACTTCAAAATACGACAATGACGAACACCTCATAAGAGAACGCGTGTCGCGCGAGTATTACCGCTCCATCAAACTCCCCACGAATATCGATGATGCTGCCGCCCGCGCAAGCTTCTTCAACGGCGTGCTCGAAGTCCACCTGCCGAAAATTGGAATCGCTGACAAGAAGCTCATATCTATCGAGTAACCCGGCTTGTCGCTGACGCAGATTGACGGCATCAGATAGGTTCGCTCCTCATCTTGCGCTCAGTGGGGGTAACTCTCATCATCGCCGTCATAATAAATATGGACCATTTAGACGATAAATATTCCTTCTAGCTCCGACGGTGCGCACGCAAGCCGCTTGTGATTCGCTTGAGAACTGAAGCATTTACAGTAGACAATATCCCTCGCGTAAAACAGGGAGACGATATAACAGATTTTTTGCGGAATGTAGACCTTCACGACGGAGATATCGTTGTCATTGCTTCAACAATAGTCTCGAAGGCTGAAGGATTAATGCGGAGTTTGGAAAGCTATAGCCCAGGTGAGCGGGCTCTTAGGATCGCTGCGGGGCTTCATGAAGATCCGCGCTTCATTGAAGCGGTACTGGGCCAATCCACTGAAATCCTGATTGAAAAGCCGTTCTTGCTAGTTGAAAGCAAGTTTGGTCACGTGTGCGTCAATGCCGGATTAGATCGGTCAAACGTCGACGAAGGTTTTGTCTTGCTCCTTCCGGATGAACCCTCTCGGAGCGCACAGCAAATGCGCTCACGAATAATCGGGCGCTACGGTAAAAACGTGGCTGTCATGGTTACCGACACTTGCGGTCGGTCGTTTCGAGAGGGACAAACTGGCGTTGGCATAGGATTTGCTGGAATGGCCCCTATGAGAGACTGGCGCGGTATGAAAGACCTCGAAGGGAAAACGCTAGAAATAACCAACGAGGGCGTGGGCGATGAGATAGCGGGTCTAGCCAACCTAATGATGGGAGAAGGAGCAGGTGGCACCCCGATTGTGATCGTGCGGGGTATTACGTATGAGGACCGCGTATGTCAGGTGTTTCGCCCAAAGGAAACGGACGTGATAAGGAAGGCTATCAACGACGCAAATAAGCAAGGTCAAGCGTAGGTGTCGCGAGACTTCTACAACTCTCTTTTAGAGTTTTTCGAGGCAGGCCATTATTAGTGGCAATCGTGTAAGTGCGCGGCGTGCTCACACAAGCCTCCACAGGGTGTATTCTGGCAGAAATGGAGCGTCCCGGCCGGGATTTGAACCCGAGTCTTGAGCTCCGCAGGCTCATAGGATATCCACTACCCCACCAGGACTTGCGTATCTCTATATGCTTAACGGTATAAATCGGTTGTTCAATCAAACTGTTGCCTAGTAAGACTGCTTGACGTATCTCGTTATGTCGGTGCCGACCTCCGAAGTGGTCGAACACCCCCCTAGGTCAAACGTCCTCACCTTGCGTGCGCGCAGATTGCACTCGATAGCGAGCATGACGCCCCTCGCAGCTTGAGTCGCTCCGAGACTCTCGAGGAGCATTGCCCCAGCCCAAATTGTCGCAATCGGGTTGACCTTGTTTAAGCCCTTATATTTTGGAGCCGAACCGTGGATCGGTTCAAACATTGACGTTCCTTTCGGGTTTATGTTGCCACCTGGAGCAAGTCCTAACCCCCCTTGCACCATAGCCCCGAGATCCGTAATAATGTCTCCAAATAAGTTCGGAGCGACAACGACGTCAAACCATTCTGGGTTTTTGACGAGCCACATAGTCATTGCATCGACGAGATTGAAATCTATTCTTACGTCTGGGTAACCTGCCGCAATTTTGGTGAATATCTCACGCCAGAAGCCGTAAATGTCCGTCATGGCATTCATCTTGTCGACACTCGACACATGTTTCTTCCTTCTCATAGCCAAGTCAAAAGCGTACTGCATGACGCGCTGCGTCCCCTCAGCTGAGATAAGCCCAACTTGATACGCAATTTCATCACTATCAGAGTCGATATCGAGGCCAAACTTGACGTTATAGAGGTTGCGAATCACTTCTGCCTCGTGATGCACGCTGCCTCTCTTGGTGCGACCGCCTATACCTACGTAGAGGTCTTCGGAGTTTTCGCGCACTACGACATAATTGATATCTTCGGGGCCTTTGTCTCGAATTGGCGTCTCTACGCCCTCTAGCAGCCGAATAGGGCGGAGATTTATGTACTGATCGAAATAGAATCTCAGCGCGAATAGCACGCCGCGCTCGAGCACACCCGGTGGGACACGCGCATCTCCGACTGAGCCAAGGTATATCGCGTCGTAGTCGCTCAGCTCTTTCAGCGCGTCTTCTGGTATAAGCTCTCCAGTAGTGAGGTAGTGCTCTGCTCCGTATGGGTACTCTTTCCACTCAATGTTGAATCCATAGTTGTCGCCTGCGGCTTCGAGGACCTTTTTCCCCTCTGCAATGACCTCAGGTCCGACGCCGTCTCCGGCGATTATGGGGATTCTATACGTCTTCATTTCTGCTTCACCACAAAGTATTCAGCAAGCGATGTGACGGTGCTCACGATTGATGCCTAGTCCGTTTCGAGTTCGCGTGCCTCCCGACTCTTAAGCTGCGCCCTGTTTTTTATGTACGGGACGAGGCCCCCCGCTTCTATGATGTTTCTGATGAATGCGGGGAAAGGGGATATTGTGTACTCCTTTTTTTGTGTCTCGTTGTAGATTTTACCCTTTTCTAAATCAACGTGTAGAATATCTCCATCCTCGATTTCGGTCGTATCGCATTCGACAACGGGAAGCCCTATGTCTATGGCATTTCGAAAAAAAATCCGTGCAAACGAACGCGCGATCACGATGCCGACGTTGTCCTTTAGAGCCAGAGGAGCATGCTCTCTTGAGGAACCGCAACCGAAATTCTCTCCGGCGACGACGATGTCGCCTTTGATGACCTGACTCGCAAAGTTTGGGCGTACGTTTTCGAAGGCGTGCTTTGCGAGGTCTTGTGATGAGTTGAGCACTAGATACTTGCCTGGGATAATTGCATCGGTATCGACGTTGTCTCCAAACTTCCACACTCTGCCTGTAATATGCGCTTTTAATCTCGTCATGCTCCGCTCCTAGTGCGTTCTTGGATCGGCTATTACGCCGTCGATGGCGGACGCCGCCGCGGTCGCAGGGGAACATAGATAGACAGAAGCCCACGGGCTTCCCTGCCTGCCGACGAAGTTCCGGTTTGACGTGCTGAGGCCCACCTCACCCGGACCCAGTATTCCAAACGATCCGCCCATACACGGGCCGCAGCATGGGGCTTCAACGAGGGCGCCGCTGTCGGTAAAGATATCAATAAGACCCGTTTTTAACGCCCTCCGATACTCGGTTCTCGAAGCGGGAACCACAATCATCCGCACTCCTCGTGCCACTGTCTCGCCCTCTAACAGCTCAGCTGCTGCTTTTAGATCCTCGTACCGACCGTTTGTACACGAACCGATAAAGACCTGATCTATATGATAGCCTTCTACGTCGGTGACTGGCACCACGTTATCGACTTGATGGGGCTTTGCAACCACGGGGACCATTTCGCTCGCGGTGTAGCGACGCGTGACTTTCGTTGCGTCTTCGTCTGAGCCCAGCGTGAAATCCCCGTCGACGGAGCGCTCCTCTAGAAAGGCTGCCGTCGCTTCGTCGGGTGCTACGATCCCTGTTTTTCCTCCCATCTCGACTGCCATGTTGCAGAGAGTCATCCGGTTGGCGATGTCCATGTGCTCGACGGTTTCCCCACCGAATTCACACGCCTTGTATGTGGCGCCATTTATACCAACGTCGCCTATTATCGTGAGTATTATATCCTTGGCATAAACGCGTCGTGCGAGCTTTCCATCAACGTTGAATGCGATGGTATCTGGGACTTTAAACCAAAGCTTTCCTGAAGCGAGGGCCACCCCCATGTCTGTCGAACCAACGCCGGTGGCGAACGCCCCCACAGCTCCGTACGTGCATGTGTGTGAATCGGCGCCTATGACGAGCTCCCCCGGAAGCACGTGTCCCTTTTCGACCATAACTTGATGGCACACCCCTTCTTGCACATCGTAGTTTAGGATCCCCTCTCGTTTTGCAAACTTGCGAAGCTCCAAGTGGTTGATTGCGGCATCGACCGAGTCAGCGGGTACCTGATGGTCAAAAAGCATAATTACTTTGGTGCGATCCCACACCCGATCTGTTATCTCATAGAGCGTCTTAACGGCCAGAGGCCCCGTAATATCGTGAATCATGGCGACGTCTATCGCTGCTTCGACAAAGTCACCTGCCGTTACGACTCTTCCAGCTGAATTCGATAATATCTTCTCGGCAATAGTTTGTCCCATTCTCGACATGCCCCTTAACTAAAAACAGCGTGTAGGTCGCTGTCATAACACGCCAAAGAAGTATAAAAAATATTTCATTGCGAAGAAAGGGATCGTTCACGACAACTCTAAACGCTGTAAAGGATAGATTCTCAAAATTTCGTATATGTCTTGCCGGGGTTCGAACGGGTTCATACTCGCCGCGCCCTTTTGACAAAGTTATTAAGATAGAGGGTAGTTCTACTGAAGGTGCAAGGAAACGTAGACCAGCTTTCTGACGACGTGGCGAGCATTTACGAACGCTTGGTCAATAAGATCTCGAGAGAGGAGTTCGCTGAAAAGGTCAATCAAAAGGTGGAGGACATGTCGGGCTTGTGTGATGACAAGACCGCAGCCCTGCTCGTCGCTCACGAGCTTGGCATCGATACGACCGTGCAAATCGGACAAATCGATGGGCAAACGAGAGCTGTCGCATTTGTTGGGAAGCTCTCGCGAACCTCGCCGACGAGAGAATTCTCCCGCAACGGCGAAGTAGGATATGTTGCCAATCTCGTTGTTTCTGACGAAACGGGGTCAATTCGCGTAGTCTTATGGAACGATCTCGCAAAACACGTCGAACAGCTTCAAATTGGACAGACCCTAAAGATTGGGGGAGTCGTCAAGGAAGGGCCATATGGCTTAGAAGTGAACGCGAGAGAAATTGAAGTCGATGAATCAGTGCCAAAAACTGAGGTAACCTCCTCTAAGGATAAAGAGACGATCGCTGACCTTATAGCAGGACTCAATGCGGTTGAAATAAGTGGTGTTATACTCGACGTCGGATCCGTACGTACTTTTTCAAAGCGCGATGGCTCAGTAGGAAAAGTCTCGAACATAACGATAGGCGATGAAACGGGAAGGGTGCGGGTAACGCTTTGGGACGATCTGGCTGAGCAGGCTGGTGATTTTGTCTCTGGGGATGTGGTTGACATCACAAACGGGTATACACGAGAGCGTTATGGACGGCTCGAAGTGCACGTGGGCAGTCGCGGATCGCTCCTAAAGGGGGCACGAAGTATTGAATTCGTTGAGCAAATCATCCCCATTAGTGAGGTCAAAGCGGACGTCCCGTGTTCGGTTCAGGGAGCAATCGAGAACGTCGGCTCTCTCCGGGAATTCACTAGAAATAATGGTAGCGCCGGGCAAGTGAGAAACATCGTGCTTAAGGACGATACTGGCGAGATAAGAGTGGCCCTCTGGGGCGACAAAGCGCTCGCAATAACCGAAGAGGATACGCAAAGCAATGTCATATTGCGCGATTGCACCCCGAAAAACGGCTTTGACAATCAACTCGAACTGAGTGTTGACTGGAGAAGCGGTCTTGGTTTAGAAGGTAAGGTGGACCGGGCGCCAAGCCAAGATGCCGTGCCGCAAGAAGGTACTAATGGAGGTATTACCGGTACAGTGATTTCATCGGCGGCGTCTGTGTGCGTCGACAACGGGATCGACTACGTGACTTTTGACAAAGCATCTAGCAGTGTGACGCTAGACGTTGGCGATGAGGTTTCCGTTGTTGGTATCAGAATGAATGACAAGTTTGCGGCTAAAAGCGTGTTAAAAACGCCGGAGGACTTGGCACCTCAAAAACTTGCGGCAATCAAGAGAAGACTCGATGAGCTTCAGTTCGCGATCGAGAAGGAAGACGTGCGATAAACACTTTCGCTCTGCACTCAAAAGCCTTTATAGGGCACAAGTGATTAGCGTGTACGACTCTCCAAGGGTTGCGACAAAAGAGGGAGGGTGGGTAAATGGAAGAAGTAGAAGAAATCGATGGTTTTAGTATCGAAGACCTGCCAGGTGTAGGCCCTGCTACCGCAGAGAAGTTGAGGGAAGCTGGTTTTAACTCAGTGGAAGCAGTTGCCGTAGCATCCCCTTCGGAGTTATCAAACGCAGCAGATCTCGGTGAGGCGACCGCCTCCAAGATCATAGTAGCGGCGCGCCAAGCTGCAGACATCGGTGGTTTTGAGACCGGTGATGTCATTCTTGAAAGAAGGCGACACGTAGGTAAACTTAAGACCGGAAGCGAGGCTTTTGATGAGCTGCTTGGGGGAGGTATGGAAACCCAAGCGATCACCGAGCTCTACGGAGAATTTGGCTCTGGAAAGACCCAAGTTGCGCATCAGCTTGCAGTCAATGTTCAGCTCGGGCACGAACGAGGCGGTCTTGATGGATCGTGCATATTAATTGACACCGAGAACACTTTTAGACCGGAACGCATCAGCCAGATCGCAGGAGGTCTCGATCTCGATCCTGAAGGCGTGTTAAGAAATATCCACGTCGCGCGAGCACATAATTCCAATCACCAAATATTGTTAGTCGAAGCGGCAAGTGAGCTATCGGAACAGCTTAAGGCGACTGAGCGCCCTGTGAAACTCCTTATCGTAGACTCGCTTACTGCCCATTTTAGGGCGGAGTATGTCGGCAGAGGTACGCTTGCAGACAGGCAACAAAAGTTGAACAAGCATCTGCACGACCTTATGCGCTTTGGAACGTTAAACAATGCAGTCGTGCTCGTTACCAATCAAGTTCAAGCAAAACCTGATGCCTTCTTTGGCGATCCAACGCGACCGATCGGTGGTCATATATTAGGCCATACCGCAACTTTCAGGTTGTATTTGAGAAAATCGAAGGGAGGCAAACGCATAGCACGCCTTGTAGACTCTCCAAACCTTGCTGAAGGCGAAGCGATATTTTCGGTGGAGTCAGAGGGAATACGCGACTAAACGAGAGAAAGCTCAAGTATTTCGGAGTTGTCCTGAGCCACCGTGAAAGTGGTACCTTGATTAAGGCTGTAGCGTTTGATATCGACGGCACTTTAACCTTTCCTGACCGGTCATTGGAACTTACTGTTGTTAGGGCCATTCGACAGTTGAACGTCCCTATTGTTTTAGCGACTGGCAACGTTTTGTGTTTTGTAAATGCGCTAGCGGTTAGCATCGGTAAAATCTCAGGCGTGATCGCTGAAAACGGAGGGATCGTCACAGCCGGTAAATCGAAGCTTGTTAGTGGGAATATTCATGCCTGCCTTCGTGCGGCTCAACAAATCGAAAGTAGTGGTGAGTTTACTCTTCAACGGATCAATCCTGAAGAGCGCGTTACTGAGATTGCCTACAGCAAGGACTACTTATCGACCTCTGACGTCGAATCGCTTCGCAAGATGGTGGCTCAGTGCTGTGACGGCGTTACCGTCGTCGATTCTGGGTTCGCTCTCCACGTAAAGGACGCGTGCGTCAACAAGGGCGTTGGCCTAATTGGAGTCGCGCAACTGCTTGGGGTCGCTGTCGACGAATTTGCGGCATTTGGCGACGCTGAAAATGACGTTGAAATGCTAGAGATAGCAGGGAAGGGAATCGCGGTCGGCAACGCAGATTCAAAAGCGCGAGCTGCTGCAAACTATATCGCAGAAGAGCAGTACGGCCTTGGTGTCGTTGAAGGGCTCAAATACCTGCGGCTATTGTGATGGCTTGGCTGCAAAAGAAACGCGCGATTAGCGGACAATGATGTTTCGGACAAATAGTGCAACAAGCCCAAAAAGATACATCGAGTTTGTCTAGGCTTGTGGTTCAGAAGTGCAAACTCCTGTCGCACCCTCACCCTACCCACTCGCAAACCCCCAATCCCACGAGACGAGCTGCGACATTAGCACAGCTCAGGGCGTGCAGGCGCCGTTTCATCACAGTTCGAAGTACTCCTTGACGATTTTGTAGGCGCAGAACTCGCCGCACATGGTACACGTGTTTGCATCTGAAGGCATTCGTTCCTTACGAATGTTCGCTGCAGCTTGTGGGTCTATTGCCACTTTAAACTGTTTCGCCCAATCGAGTTCGTTGCGCGCTTGCGCCATCTTTAGGTCATCGTTCCTGCTGCCAAGCTTTACCATGTCCCCAACGTGAGCAGCAATGCGCGCAGATATGACTCCGAGGCGCACGTCCTCTGGATACGGTAAGGCAAGGTGCTCTGCGGGCGTAACGTAGCAGATGAAATCAGCACCATAAGAAGACGACAGAGCTGCTCCGATCGCGGCAACTATGTTGTCATAACCCGGCGCTATGTCAGTCACGAGCGGACCGAGCATATAGAAGGGCTTGTCCCTGGTTAACCGCTTTTGCAGCACCACGTTGGCTTGAATTTCATCGACAGGTATGTGTCCCGGGCCTTCAACGATCGTTTGCACACCAAATTCGTGTGCTTTGTCTGAGAGCTCGGCATTAATTACCAGTTCTTGAATCTGGGCTCTATCGGTAGAATCGTGCACTGCGCCAGCTCGCATGCCATTTCCCATGCTGAGGGTGACGTCGTGCCGCTTGAGGATTTCAAGCAGGTAGTCAAATTCGCTGAAAAGTGGATTCTCTTTCTCGTTGTGAGCCATCCACGCTGACATTAGAGCTCCGCCTCTCGAGCAGAGGCCAGCGTGTCGTCCCTGAGCCCTCAACCTGTCCAGTGTCACCCAGTTTATTCCGGTGTGAATTGCCATGAAGTTGGTACCGAGTTTTGCTTGCTCTTCAGTCACTCTAAAGAGATCATCCTCTCGCATATCAACGATTGAGCCGGACTGCCGTGCAGCTTCAATAAACGCTTGATAGAGTGGAACGCTCCCAACGGACAGAGAAGTAGCTTCGACGATCCTCCTTCTGATTTCGTAAAAGTCACCAGCGGTGGATAGCTCCATTATGGAGTCAGCTCCCGAGGCCTCAGCCACCTTTGTTTTTTCGACTTCGAGATCGACATCAGCGATATCGGAAGAGGTGCCAACAGAAGCGTTAACCTTGGTCTTAAGTCCTTTCCCTATTCCAATCGGTTTGGTCTCCCGATATGGACTTATAGGAATTACGATCTGCCCATTGGCAATTCCGCGACAGACAAATTCGGGTGTGACTCCCTCATCAGAGGCGACAGTTTTCATCTCGTTTGTGATGATTCCTTGTTTTGCACTATCGATTAGGGTCATGATTTACTCCGTGTTCTTTCAGTTCAGCCATTGTGTCGTAGCGAGGGACAATCTACTAACTGGCGATTACAGATTTCTTCCACTTAAAAGGTATTGGTCCCCTTAGTCTGATTTTAGTTAATGAAGGATTATTTCTGAAAAACTATAATATATTTTTAATTGCAATAAGAACAGTAGTTTTGATATTAATATTGTTTCGTTTCACAAAAGAGCACTTGTTTAGATAAACAAAAGTTGAGCTTAATCAATTTTTGATGATTTCGCTCGCCACGTTACGTTACACGTAAATCACTTCTGCAAACGCGTTTGGCGGCGACCAAACTAGAAGTTCGGTATGTTTCCGTGCGACCATCTGTATCGCTGCCGGCCGAACAGCGAAGAGACTACCGGGGACATTTGACCTTCACTCTAAGCAGTGACTATAACGCTATCTCTTATACCTGCTCAGTAGCGCGAGAGCTTCATCCCAGTTGTAATCATATATGTGCATCGAGTTGCCAACCGTGCACAACGTCCCCATCTTGAGTCCTGTAGGTTCCAAAAGCTCCTTTTTGACTAGCGAAAGAAACGCATTGATGTTAGCTTCATATGCTTGAAAAACGTCCCAACTGCGATACATGATATGGACGTCAAGCCTCTCATTGCCGTGTAGATAAACCCACATCCTCTGAAAGCACGGTTGGTCTTCTTCCTTCAGGCAGTCAATTTGGGGAATCCACGTAATTGCCTGAATACGCTTCGATCCGACCCGTTTCTTCAGTAGCTGGTCTTTCATCCAAGCCAACTGATCAATTCCGTGGCCCTCTATTAGTCGTTCTAGGTACGTGTATTCGAAGTGGTGTTGATGCAGGTAAGCGCGATCGAACTGTTTCTTATATTCCTCGACTCGAGCTTTTGAACAAAAAGCATCACCTTTATGCCAACCGAGGGTTGGCTTATCGATTTCGATCATACCCATTAGGATCTGGCGCGCTTTAACTCCGTACTCGGTGTCCACCACGTTGCCAAATTCCATAATGTGTCTGACTGCCTTGTACCACGCCTCAGGAAGAGTCAGCGTTGTTATGGACATCATCTTTTGGCATCACCTGAATGTTCCGCACGGCCACGTGAACGCTTCGCAAATCGGGTGGATGCACGCTGTTCCGCTCTGAAGCGTGAGCCACTTCTACAGATCTGCTGCGCGAAGGAAAAAAGCCTCGGGAGGGATTTGAACCCCCGACCTATTGATAACTTGCTCCGCAACATAAAGTACCAGCAGGCGAATCGATGCGCGAGGCGTTTTGCGTAAACAGTTACAAGTCAATCGCTCTTCCAAGCTGAGCCACCGAGGCGCTTTGAGGCGATTTTATGTATGCCCCCGATACTTATACGTTTTTAGTGTATCGCTACAAGGCGTTGGATTCACGAAAAGGAAAGCAAGCGTACTCATTCGAAATCGCTGGCCTCGATGAGCGCCTGAACTCCGGGCAAGCTTTCCCCAGCCAAGAAATCTATGCATGCGCCCCCTCCGGTTGATACGTGAGTGATATGCTTGTCAACACCGATGTTTCGTGCAGCGGCTGCGATGTGGCCCCCACCCAATATCGAGAATTTCGACTGGGCCGCCGCTTTTAGCGTTTCATAGGTTCCGAGCGCAAACGCTTTTTGTTCGAATACTCCGGCGGGGCCGTTAATCACAACGGTACCTGCAGCTTTGAGTTCTGCCGAATACGCCACAATCGTTTCTATGCCGATATCCTGTATTGGATAGGCCTTCGGTAATGCGGAAATCGGCGTCTCTAGACGCTTACCGTTGTCGTTCAAAGCCACGTCAAGAGGCATTATAATTTTCCCATCGTAGTTGTCAAGCAGTCTTTTGCAAATCTCGACATAGTTTCCATGTCCCGATGATTTTATATAATCGAGGCTTGGGGGTCCAATGTCGACTCCCGATGCTGCCAAAAAGATGTTCGCTACGAGGCCCGTGACAAGCACCTTGTCAGCGCTGCCTTTCGAGAGAACGTGTTCAATCACTTTGATACTGTCGTCTGCCTTCGCCCCTCCGAGCATGAACAGTCGCGGCCGTTGAGAGGTGGTAAGCGCCTTTGTGAGCATTTCGACCTCTCGCTCCATCAACTTACCTGCTCCCGAAGTCAACGCCCGCGGAAAAGCGATAATTGAAGTTTGTGCGCGGTGCGCAGTTCCAAACGCGTCATTAAGATACATATCACATAACAGGGACAGCTGTGTAACGAGATGCGTCTTAGCGAGATCTTCGACGGGGGCCTTGAGCATCTCTTCCGAACTAAACCTTACGTTCTCGAGGAGGATGATGTCCCCTATCTCCATTCCTTTTATCGATTGTCGGACGTTATGTCCGTAAATGTCGTCGACATACGCAACGTCTTTTCCGAGGAGCGAGGAGAGCTTCTCGGTGTGCCGCTCCATCGTGGTGAAATCCCGCTTCCCCGGCCGGGACTGATGGGCAAGGAGCACCGTCTTTGCATCATCTAAGGCTTTAATGGTGGGAATATGGCCGCGAAAACGAATGTCATCGAGAATTTCCCCGTTAGGGCCAATAGGTGAATTCAAGTCAACGCGCACCAGGACGACTCGTCCGTGCGTATCGAGCTCATCCATCGTGAGAAATGGCGGCATAGTCAAAACTTATGTCGAAACGTAACATATAAGCGTATCTAATTGTGGTTAAAACGATTTAGCAGCGAGTTTTGCACCTGCTGCGTAGTACGCCACGTAACAATAAGATCAGGCACGAGGAGCGAAGCTGTTGAAGTTGAAAATCGGAAATCTCTGGTATTGATCGGAGGCCGTAGTGAGCGGGTTAATAACGAAAGGAAGAGCGAGCCGCAAGTTTCCTATCCACGGGATAGGCGGCTGTTGCGCTACGCCGATTATCCATTCTGGCTTGACTGGTTCGACGCGCGGCATGCCGCCAAAGAGCAATGGTTGATCATAGTCTTGGTTGTTGTCGCCCTTAGTGATGTATCCGGCGTGAACAGCCGTTTGATTGTTTGGCAGCCGGTCGCCAGCGTTTACCCAATACATAGCGCGGTGTATGATCGGAGTCGCATGCTCATCGCCATTCGGCCTGTAGACAATGACGTCACCGTAATTACCGAAGCTCTGATAATTAGTGGCTTTCCCGTCGTTATAGGTGACGACTGACACTCTATTTAGCCCTCGATCAAGCACGACGTCGCCGATGTTTATGTGGGGCTCCATGCTTCCTGATTGCACAGCCACGAGCGGGGTCACAGACCCTGAGTAGGCATATACAATCGACATGATCACGGCGACAACGAGAAATGCAATTATTATATCACGCAGGAGCGCTAACCAATAATTATCAGTCTTCCAAAATTTCTTCGTGCGTTCTCTCGTTTGATCTTGCATGTATTTCAGTTGAATAAGCGTAAAAAAGGGTACCGAGCTGGTTGATGTTGTGATGATAGTTATAATTGACGCTTTATATAACCTGCCGACGCCCAGTTGCGAATCCTCGGCAGCCGTGTCGAGCGCTTCGACGCTCAGGAGTCCAGCTTTTAGCGTAAAGAGTAAGCAGGGGGAGGATATCGCCGCGGTGAATGCTCGGCTCACCGTCTTGCCTAAGCGTCACGCCGTTTCCTACTATGATTCGAACCGACATAATTCAGAAATTCACTGAAAGCGGCTTTCTAGTTACCAGGGAAGCCGTGGTCATGATTCAGGAGAGCGATCTTCCCTTGGCAGTGGTTGAGGCGGTTCTGAGAAACGTTGATGAATCTGTGCTCGTAGTTGCTCCCCCTCACGTGACGGCGGCAAAAGAATCGCTGAACACGCAGAAAAAAAATGCGAAGCCAATGGTTCTGCTAAATCATAACGAAGATTATTCCGACGTAATGGTAGAGAGCCAGATCAGTGATACGCAAATTGCCGGCACGCGGGTGTATCAACGTCAGCCGTTGCCTATAACGGTTCTAGCTGACATTACGGAGAGCTCTAACTGTGTTGGCACATATGAGGAGTTCGTACAATACTTCAGAAACCGATACGACCGGCTCAGTGAAATCGTAAAGAGGCGGCTTACTTCCCGACCAATCGAGAGCTTGACATATTACAACCGAAGACGCGAGGCTTGGTTCGACGATGAGTTTGCAACAGTCGGAAAAATCTCCATTGTCGGGATGGTGAATGAGATGCGCGACACCCCGAATGGCCACCGGATACTCGAGCTCGAGGACCCCACTGGATACTTCAGCGGGATTGCGTTGAAAGATAAAGGCGCTTACCAAGCAGCCCTTCAAGTCGTGCACGACGAGGTGATTGGCATTACCGGGTCTCTCTCATCCGACGGAAAAGTGCTCTTTATTGACAGCATTACGTGGCCAGAAATCCCCCCGCAAAACCAACCCACCCACTCAACAACGGACGTATACGTGGCACTTACCTCCGATATTCACGTTGGCAGCAAGACGTTCTTAACAAGCGCGTGGAAGGATTTTGCTGAGTGGATAACGTCGAGCGATGATGAAAGAGCGCAAAAAACGGCTTGCGTCATCGTGGCCGGAGATGTGGTGGATGGCATTGGTGTTTTTCCGAATCAAGAGGAGGAATTAGCCATTGACGACATCGACGATCAATATGCTGAAGCCGCCGCACTTTTTGAAATGTTACCGTCAGACCTCTCTATCATTGTCTCTCCAGGAAATCACGATGCAGTACGACAAGCAGAGCCGCAGCCTGCCCTTTCGACCGACTATGCAAAAAGCTTCGGTAACAACGTCACGTGCGTAGGGAATCCTTCGTTAATTGAACTATGCGGCGTTAAAATACTTATCTATCACGGCAGGGCCCTGGATGATATAATCGCGGCAATTCCTGGCTCCTCTTACAGCAACCCCGACGGCGCGATGAAGGAAATGCTAAAAAGGCGGCATCTTTCGCCGGTATATGGGAATAGGGTCTCCATAGCGCCAGAGAGTACGGATCACTTTGTCATTGAAACGATACCTGACATCCTTCACAGCGGTCACGTTCATACCATAGGTGCATCACAATACCGGGGCGTCACAGTCGTCAACTCAGGGACGTGGCAAGGCCAAACAAAGTATCAAAGATCATTAAACATTAATCCGAGACCCGGGATTATGCCGGTATGTAATCTCGCGTCGATGGAGACGACATTTATTGATTTCTTGAAAAATAACGGCCACGAATCCTCGTAGACGGCCAACAGTTTGACTCCTCACGCTCGCAGTCGTTCTCTCGTAGCCCTAGGCTCTTTTGTTAGCAACGAAAACTGTGGTCGTTCGTTGCTTCCGCGCTCAGTACAGACGGAACTGCAAGAACCTAAGCTCGTGGCTCTTTGTCAATATCGTTCCAACTCGTTGCATATAGCAATGTCTGCTGGGCCGCAGCTCTGCCAGCGACTTAGATCGAAGCCATTAAATCATCCATCGAATATAAGCCCGGCGGCTGCTTCACTATGAAGCGTGTCGCTAACATAGCGCCGCTGGCAAACGCCTGTCTGCTGTGGGCCTGATGGCGAATCTCAAGCCGTTCGCCATCACCGATGAACAATACCGAATGATCGCCGACGATATCCCCTGCGCGTATAGAGTAAGACCCTATCGTCCGTGAACGATCGACCTGTTTGATGATATCGATTGCTTTCACTGCCGTCCCGCTTGGAGCATCGATTTTGTGCTTATGATGCGCCTCAATGAGCTCAGCAGCGTACGCTTCGCTTGGAAGACTCTCTGAAGCATTCTTTATCAACTGGAAGAAGACGTTAACGCCGATTGAGAAATTCGGAGAGATTATCGCTGCCACTTGGCCTTCGATCGCTTTCTTTGCTTCTGCGTGCTGTTCGGGAGTGAATCCCGTTGTTCCGACGACGAGTCGCACTCCGGCGCCTGCGGCTGCTTTGATGATTTCGACCGATGAAGAAGCGACGGTGAAATCGACCAGTACGTCGGGTTTCGCGCTTTCAAGCGTCTCTGTAAGTTGCGACGCATCTGTGACATCAGGGGTACAAAGCTGATTGTCAAAAGCGGCCACGAGCGTCATATCCGGCGCTTGCGTAACGTTGTCAATGATCATCCGTCCCATACGGCCACAAGCCCCTGTTACTGCGACCGTTATCTTGTTGTTCGCTGTCATATAGCTCCACCACGTGACAATCCTAGTTTTCCCTCAGTCTGCGTAGTTAGCGAGCGTCGCTTTTAGTTTCGCGACGTTTGATTCTGCCATGGCAGTAAGAGGCAATCGGAGCGGTCCACCAGCAAGCCCGAGCAAATCACACGCTTTTTTGATAGGGATAGGATTCGTCTCGATGAATAGCGCCTTAAAAAGCGGAGCAAGTTGATAATGCACCTCGCGCGCTTTTGCGTAGTTACCGTCGAGGCAGAACTGCGTTAGCTGTCCCATCTGCTTCGGCAAGATATCTGCCGTGACAGAGATCACGCCTGTGGCCCCTAGGGCCATCATGGGAAGTGTTAGTCCGTCGTCTCCCGAAAGAACGGAAAATTCGAGATCATGGGTGAGTTCTATGATATCTGAGATCTGGCTGAAGTTCGCGCTCGCCTCTTTCACTGCCGCCACGTTGCTATACTCGTGCGCTATCGTGCTGATCGTTTCAGCATCCATATTGATGCCGGTGCGGCCAGGAATGTTGTACATAATGAGCGGAATCTCACACGCTTCCGCTATGGCGCTGAAGTGTTTGATCAATCCACTCTTCATCGGTTTGTTGTAGTAAGGAACGATCAGAAGAGCGGCGTCTGCACCTGCATCTTGCGCGTAGCGAGTCAGCTCGACTGCCTCTGCGGTGTTGTTTGATCCTGTCCCAGCGATGACTGGAACGCTTGCGGTTTCAACTGTGAGCTCTATGAGTTTCTTATGCTCGTCGTGCGTCAACGTCGCAGATTCCCCCGTACTACCGCATGGCACCAACCCTGCCACGCCCCCTTTCTGGAGATATGCGATGTTGGAGCGCATCCCTTCGACGTCGATCTCATCTTTGTTCGTAAATGGCGTAACCATGGCAGGGTATGCGCCTTGGAACTTCATGACTTTCTCCTGTTGCCGATATCTACTTTGTGCGTAATATATCCTGCAACCCTATTTCGAATATTCTTGCTCTCAATGTTCGTATATTCCGAAACGAGCAATTTGTTCTTTTCATAATCAGAGCTGAATATCTCGCGATGTCCTCGGAGCAGCTCGGCTGATATGCTTTTGATGTACGTGGGTCTGATGCTTCCCGTGAAACCACCTCCGTTCCTTCTTTCTTGACTAGGCTGAGATGCGTTTTAATCGATCACCTCAGCATCGATGAAATCTTGACAACCGTTTCGGCCACCTGCTGCGCTGAATGGCCCAAAATATGCGCCATTGGTTCCTTCGCAATACTGCCGTGGTCGAATATGACGTCGGGGACGCCCGCGCCGTGCGTCACGCTACTCTCTATTGCGCGTGCGGTTCCCCACTCCTTCGCACGCACCCTCCTAGGTTCGTCCGCTCTATCGAAGCTTTCTGTCACGAGGTTGAGTTCTCGGCAGGCGCCAATAACCTCGTTTGAGCACCGCACACTCATGGCGCTCTTCATATTGGGGTCGTACTGCAAAGCGGCGAGGACAACTCGTGCCATGTGACGACTCGCTCCAAATGTCACACATCCGACCGGCGTAACGGCCCCCTCAACTTTCACTATTCGTCCCTTCACTGCGGCCACATCTGCTGGCTTCTTAGCGCGCGAAATTGCCATCGCTAAGTTGCTGCCGACCTCAGGTATAAGGTCCAGGTTTATAGTCTTAATGGTGCGGAGCCCCGCGTCTACATCGAGCAACGTGAAGTAACGCTCGGCCCTATCTAACGTCGCTGCGACTTGGTTTACCACTCCGGGCCCAGACCCAATACTTTCGCTGTTTTTTATTGCTTCGGTGACAAACGCCTTAGCCATCAAAGCACTTTGGCTTACGGAGTGTCCTTGAGCGAGAAAGGCGGCGGCCGCCGCTGAGAACGTGCATCCTGCCCCGTGGGTTCCCCCCTCAATCAACTTGCCACGGAGCAGCTCAAAATCGCCATCGTACAGCACGTCAGTCCCGGTCAAATGGCCTCCGGTTACGACGACCGATCTGGGGCCGAGGGCATAGATTTCGTACGCGGCGTGTTTCATATCGTCGAGGCTATGTATGGCGACGCCGGAAATCGCTTCTGCCTCTCGTATGTTCGGCGTCACGACTTCTGCTTCAGGCAGGAGTCGCGCAAGGACGTCTTTCAGCTCCCCTGTCACCAGCTTCCCTCCGGCTTCGGCGGCCATGACAGGGTCAACCACGATTGGAACCTCGTGCTGCGAAAGCATGTCAACGACGGCTTCTGTAATCTCGACGGTCGCGAGCATGCCCGTCTTCACGGATCGAATATCGATGTCGGAGAGCACCGCACTCATTTGCGCAACGACGACCTCAGCGGGCAGATTATACACGTCAAGGACGCCGAGCGTGTTTTGTGCGCTAATCGCCGTAACAATGGAGGTTCCGAACACCCCGAGAGCAGCAAAGGTGCGCGCGTCTGCTTGGACGCCAGCTCCACCTCCTGAGTCCGATCCTGCGATCGTCATAACTGCGAGCATCTACAGTGGTAATGCATTAGCACTTATATATTTGTAATCCAAATCCCTTCTGTTGCGGTAAAAATCAAAAATAGCGCTCTGATGAACGTTTTTATGTGCGTGGATTTGGTTCCACTGGAAATGAGGGGGTTGGTGTATTTATGCCCAAAGACGAGTTACATTCACCCTTTGAAACTTTAACAAAGACTTGGGACGAGCAGTACTCGTTGCGCCCTGCGTGCTGGAAAGGTCCGTACGATCTCTCTCCAATAATGCATTGGCTTGCGCCAGGCGCTGACGTGCTCGACGTTGGCTGTGGTGCTGGGAGGTATCTCGTGCCGCTTGTTAGGAACGGTTTCAGAGCAGTTGGGGCTGACCTTTCGGAGCAAGCACTGGCGTCGCTCGATCCGCGGTACTCGCGCGTGGTTGCAGACGTCCAGCGGCTCCCGTTCTCAGATCGTAGTTTCGACGCTGTCGCGTGCTACGGAGTGCTCCAACACCTTACGCGAGCTGGGCGAGTGAAGGCCGTCGGTGAGCTGTTTCGAGTTTTGCGGCATCAAGGTTTAGTGTTTGTCGAAGTTGCCGGACGGCTTGATATGCGCTGTGGCCGCGGCAAGCGGATAGCTACGAATACCTTTGTTCGAGGAGTGATCCCACATCACTATTTTTCTCAATCTGAGCTGCGCGAGCTCTTTCAATCAGCAGGTTTTTCGGTTCTGACGCTCGACGACAAAGTCACAAAAAAGCAGTATGACGATGTGCTTCGCCGCAGGCATCGCATATTCACGGCGATGGCAAAGATTTAGAGTCGCTCGATCATGGCGCGCGGATGCCGCAGTGGAAACGTAGAAGTTGGAGTCTGTTTGGAGACACGTGCTGCTGAGTTTAAGGGCGTCGCGGCAAAATATATTCTCCGAAATAAGCACGAAATAGGTTCTTTATGCATTGTCTCGCGCGGCTGCGACATTATAGCGATGTCTGTTTCAAGATCACTTCATGCGCCCGAATACGTGGTCTGTCACTGCCTCGAATGGCTTTGCTGCTACGTCTGCGTGTTTTTCTGAGCTTTTTTTCGACAAGATGATTTGGCCCTTAACGATGGAGGACTTCATCTTGATCTTCGAGAAGCGCTGCTACCCTGCAACCGCACGATGGCAACTGCGAGCCCTGAGAACAGAGCAACCTCCAGCGCCAGTTCTCCGCAGAGGGACTTAGTATTGCCTATAAATGCCTCGCCATCGCATTGGTTACGGCTTTTTGCTAAAGCAAAGAGGTGCAATGCTTATATATCTTCTCGAATCACGGTCCCCTCGTAGAGATGGCATCGTTCGCGAAAACAATACACGCGTGGGTAGCGTTCTCGCGGCCTCCTTTTCACATTGTAGGGCTCCTTCCTTTCATATTAGGGGCCGTTCTCGCGTGGTGGCTTGGCGGTAGATTCCGCTGGGAAATACTTGCGTGGGGCACCGCGTGATGCTTGCGACCTACTACGCGGGAGAGTGGTGGGATTACGCCGAGGACTCGCTATCTGGGACCATACACAGCAGTCCGTTCGCAGGGGGAGCTCAGGTCGTGCAGCGCGGTCTTTTGCCGCGTGAAGCAGCGCTTTGGGGTTCTTTTGCGGCCGTGCTGCTGGCGTTAGGGGGTGGCGTTGTTCTCCAGTTTGGTTACCACACAGGACCTTGGACCCTACCTCTCGGGATCGTCGGACTTGTGGGTGGTGTCTTTTACTCGGCGCAGCCGGCGCGTTGGGTGCGCCGAGGGTGGGGCGAGTTATGGATTGCATTTTGCTACGGATGGCTGACAGTAGCCACGGGATTTTACTTACAAATGGGCAGCATTGTGCCTCTCGTCACGTGGGTGGCGCTCCCAATCGCACTCACCATCTTTAACGTGATCCTTCTCAATGAGTTTCTCGACTATTGGGCAGATAGGGCGGCAGCGAAGACAAATCTCGTCGTGCGATTGGGGAGAGAGACCGCCGCGCACTTGTACGTTGTCGTGGGAATAGGCAGCTGGTTTGCACTTCTCCTAACCCTCGCACAAGGCGTACCTTTGCGCGCGCTTTGGATACTACTTCCCACAACGCTCTTTTCGCTCGTCGCAGTCGTTTTGGTGCTTCGCGGGCGTTGGCAGCAACACATCATCCTCGGACGGCTGTGTGCGGCTACGTTAGTGGTGAACGTGGGGACGACCGCTGCGTATCTCTTCGCCTTTCTTGGGTGATTTAAGGGTGATTTAATGGATTCATGGCGTCCAGAGTGGGGAAAAAAACCGCGACGCACGGTGCGTACCTGCTGGTGGCCACCGACACTCATTCTGAGGCAGGCGATGAGTGCGCTCTACGTAGGCGCTCTCGCGCGGTGGCGCGGGCTGCCCCGCTGGATACTCACATATGGCATTCAGTGCCTTCCCGGAGCGGCGGGGTCCCGCGGAATGGGCTGCATCGGCTTCCCCGCCCACCCGGTGTGGGAGATGACGACCGCGTGCAACCTACGCTGCATCCATTGCCACGCTGCAGGTGGGAAACCCTCCGTTGATGAACTAAAGACGGACGAAGCAAAGCGTCTTCTCGATCAATTGGCGGAGGTGCCGGAGTTTCGTATGATGGCCTTCACGGGCGGCGAACCGCTCGTGCGTCAGGATCTCTTTGAGCTACTCGCGTATAGCCAAGCACTGGGATTTACCAACACAATGGCGACCAACGCCACGCTCATTGACGATGACGTGGCACGACGGCTGCGTCGCTTCGGACTTGCGATCGCCGCGGTGAGCCTCGACGGTTTCACAGCAGAGCAGCACGATATGGTGCGCGGCATATCCGGCTCTTTTGAGGCTGCCTTGGAGGGAATGCGTGCGCTCCGGCGCGCCGGCATCGTGTTGCACGTCAACATCACTGCGATGGAGTACAACGTAGATCAGCTAGTGGACTTGATGCGCCTCGTCGACGAGCTCGGCACGGGCATCATTTTGATGTACCAGCTTGTACCGGTGGGTCGAGGGCGCGACATCAGCCAGGCCACGCTCGATGAGGGGGCAAATGAGCGGCTCATCCGCTTCATGGCAGAGGCTCAGCGCACGACCCGAGCAATCATGGAGCCCGTTGCGGGCCCGCAGTACTGGCCATTTCTGCTCCAGCGCGCCGGCATTGGCAGCGGCCCCCTTCTGCGGTTAGCGGAAACGGTTTTTCACGGCTGTTCGGCGGGGCGCGGCTTTGTCTACATTAAGCTGGATGGTGACGTCTGGCCGTGTCCATTCATCGAAATGAGCTGCGGAAACGTGCGCGAGACGCCATTTCGGCGTATATGGAAAAAATCTCCCGTGTTCGAGGATCTAAGGCACCGTGAGACGCGCCTCAAAGGGCGCTGCGGCGAGTGCGAGTACAGGCGGCTTTGTGGGGGTTGTAGGGGAAGAACGTGGGCACTTACCGGCGATTATCTCAAGGAAGACCCGTCGTGCTTCATCCACGCTGGCGATGCACAAGAGGGGGTGCGCTGACTGATGAACAGCATCCATTCGTGGGAAATACTCATCCTCGCCGCTTTTGGAATCGGCTCGCATTGTATATCGATAATGCTCGATTAATTTATGATCGAACACATCGCATGAGGCAAACAGATGCAGAGAAGTCCGCGGAATACTTCTTCAGACAGCTTTTTAACGAGAATTGATTTTTACCGTGCCCAAGTAGACCTCGCGCTACAAAAAGAGCTGCGTCAGCGGCAGGAATCTCCTTTCTTTGCTCCTTTTGTAGATGCGTTCGCTGGAGGCAAGCGTCTCCGGCCGATTATTGTGCTCCTCGCTTATAATAGCGTGGGAGGGCGAGCTGGTGACCCGCTTCCTGCTGCAGTCGCGGTAGAGTTAGCGCACATGGAGTCGCTAATCCACGACGACATTATCGACGGCGATGGCATACGCCGCAAAGCCAAAGCGTTTCATGCAGTCCATGGGCAAGAGATGGCGCTTTTAAGCGCTGATTTTATCCTATCAATGATTTTAAGCATAACTGCGAGGTACGAGGATCCGCGGATCACGAGCGCGCTGGCAGAAGCGACTGCCATTATGTGCGAGGGGGAGCTCACTGAACGGTTCATCTACCGCACAAAAAAGGTGCGCCCGGGCGTGTACCAAGAAATGGTGTCGAAAAAGACAGCCTCCCTCTTTGAGGCCGCAGCGACCCTCGGAGCACTAATAGGCGGAGGGACTCCCCGCGATGTGAGAACCCTTGCTACTTATGCGCACGCACTCGGCGTCGCATATCAAGTTTGTGATGACATTATTGATTGGTCACAAAGTCGACCAATAATGCTCGATCTTGACGAGATTAGTTGCTCCCAAGACGAATACCTTCAGGAAATCGCGGCTACAAAAGTCAATGAGGCTATCGAAAGCTTACAACACCTTAAATCGAGTGAAGCAAGGAAGGACCTCACTCAAATGGCAAAATGCGTCGAATTGAATCAAATCGATCGTATATAGCAGGACACGCATTGTTGTGAAGATTACGCTTGACTCCTTGGTTACTCAGAAAGTAAAGATACTTGGTGCCACCATTTGATTAGCCCTATATTTTTTCTGGTCAATAGAGCTGCTTCCAACTAGGCAAGCGTTTGTTAAGGTAAGCTCAAACTCGTTGACGTCGCTTCAGTTTTAAAAGCTCTACGCGCGGGTTGAGAGAGAATGGAATCATATGCTTCACGATGTCGTTATCAGAAACTTTGCGCTTCGATTGGAGTCTCCTTCTTAGAGCAAGCGTATTTCGAAGCTGTAATGTGTTCCAGCCGAGCGCCTTGACGAAGCTTGCTATGTAGTGGAGATCAACGCTAATTACACAATCCGCGATGAGCGCTGCGGACTTCAACACGATGGTTAAAGGCAAGGCAAAAAAAAGCGATATTAGCGCATAGTTTTTAATCAACACCCTTAGCCTGTTTCTGTCACTTAAATACGCGATGAAGGGACTACAGTTGCCGAACGTCGCACTCCCTTTGTGGTAGCACACGGAATCCGGACTGTAGCCTATTTTAAAACCAAGCAGCCGCGCCATCCACGACAAATCCACGTCCTCGTAGTATGCGAACAGATGTGGATCGAAGCATTCGCCTGAGAATGCCGACAGAACGCTTCTTCTAATGAGCACGCAGGCGCCGGTTGCGTAAAAAAACTCGTCCGTCCTCTCATGATCGTACTGACCCGCGTCCAACTCACCCAGGCCTCGAGCCTCACAATATGCTAAACGGTCACACACGTTTCCGGTGTTGTCGATCGTCGCGTCAGCACAGCGCAGCATCTTTGGTTGTATCAGCCCTACATATTCATCGTTCTCGGCGGTGTCAACCAGCGCACTCAAGAAGTGCTGGTCAACGACGGTGTCATTGTTCAGCAATAAAACGTAATCTGGATCAAAGGCGTTCAAGGCATATGCAACGCCGATGTTGTTGCCCTCGGCAAAACCGTAGTTATAGTCGTTTTGTATCACGGTGAGCGCATGGTTTGCTTTTTGTGCAACCGCTCCGCTGCGATCTATCCTAGATCCTGCGTCCCCTTTAGCGTAATGCACGACTTTTATTAGCTTATTTCTAATTAAGTCCTCCGTAATATAAGACGCTAAATTAAGCTCTTTCATGCAGTAGGCCTCGATTCTGGCCAGCGAATCATCGGTTGAAGCGTTGTCCACGAGAATGACGCGGTAGTTGTCATAATCAATGTGATACAAAGACGCTAAACACTCTAAGGTATCCTGCCATCCATTCCAATTTAGCGCTATAATGGTCACTTCTGGGTTCATGTTCCCGCAAGACGAAAATAGCTCGAATATAGCTTGGCGTTCGACGATATACACGTTATGTTATTCCTGTGGTCCAGAGGCGCGTAGTCGGTTGTTAGAAAGGCGCCCAAGGCGCACCAATTGATCGAGGCATTCTGCCGCGACGCTTAACGACAGCTAACTCGACGGAAGGCCTGTTCTCTTCAAATCAAGTTCCTTATTAGGTGCGTCCATCCAGCAAGTCGTTGGGTAGCTTATGGAGAAAACGAGCTATGTACGCTAGATTTGACCAACGGTACGGATCGTGCTTAACCGCTTGCAGATACCAGCTGAATGCTTTTCGATGTTCGCCTAACTCCGCGTGACAGAAACCGAGGCTCGCGTAGATCTTGGCCTTTGCGACGTCTGGCCTCTCCCTGATGCTCCCGCAACGCTTCTCAGCGAATCCATATTTCCTTGCATATGCTGTGTGTCTTCTTTTCGTCGTTTCCGTCCCTTAGCATAAGAGCGTGTTCTTGCGTGTATTCAATGCTTGGCTAGAGGTTCAGCGAGATTATAAAACTCATATTTGCGCGTTAATCCCAACAGGAACTTGTAATCGTTGCTGTAAAGTAGGCGTTCATCGTAACGCAGATCCAACGGCGCTCCTCGTTGTCATAGGCACTACGAGGGCAATAAACGCCCGTCTACGATAGATTAATCTCGCGCTGATTTCGAGTTGTTGGTATCGCTTGCCTTTTTTTAAAGATTTCCAAGGCGCGATTGCTTTGAATTTATTTTGACAAGGAATTTCGCCATACGCTTTCACTAACTGATGCTAGATTGATCGCGACAGATACCTCAGATCTGTCTGCGTGGTGTGGCTGTGATAAACGCTTGGCCAGGTTGTCACACGACGTTTGCAAGACCACTTAACCGCTTGATTGGCCAACTTCAAGTTTAGATCCCTCTTAAGAAAGTTGGCCACCTAATTTGTCATGAATGCAGATTCACATACTTGATCAATTGTTGTGTGCTTTTTTCCCACGTGAACTGTGCGATTTGGTAGCTTCCCGCAAACGCAATTCTGACTCTGAGTTCTTCGTCTGACAGCAGTTGAAGGACATTTTTCTCCAAGGATACAAAATCATTGGGATCGGATACCAAGGCGGTTTTTTCGTGCTCGGCGTAATCGCGGTTCCCTCCGCAATCAGTTGTCGCAACGGCACATCCGCACGCCATTGCTTCTGCTGGTGGTAGTGCAAACCCTTCAGCTGCACTACTGCAAAGGTAAATTGATGCTGCGTTGTAAAGTCTTCGAAGTTCGCTTTCAGTCACATCCCCATAATATTCTATCCACGAAGGGAGTTCTGCAGGTCGTTTCTTAAGTGGGCCAAACAGACTTGCTTCTAGGTCCGAAACTGCATCTTTACACTTCAATAGTATGGCCAAACCCAACTGAGACCGCTTGTAGGCAGAGAGAGAATACAACATGATAACTCTTTTCGCTCGTCGGCGAATATTGTTTATGATGTGAAAGCAGTCGTGATCGATGGCTATCGATATCACTTCAACATCCTCTTTTGGCACGCCTGCCTGTAAAACGAGTTCGGCCAGCCAGTTAGATATAGCAATTTTCTTGAGCGGCAAACGCCAGGTTTGTTCTAGCTCATGTTTGTCGCCTAACCACGGTGCAAAATCCATCACAAGATAGAACTTTGCTCCTTTCTCGCGAGGACATTCATTAACATATGAAGCAGTCTGCCAAGCTGTAGCGAAAATGGCATCCGCGTCCGGAACCCGATCTGCTTCGAGACTGTTCAGCTTGACCAATTTTATGCTACTATGTAAACGGTACCAACTGAGCTTAGGTTTTTGGATATTGTAAGCGAGCAGCCCCAAATATTGACGAAGCCAGAGAAAAAGCGTAGGCAAAGGGCGACCAGAACCGGATCTTTCGAGTTCCTGAGACCACAGATAGCGTTGGATTTCCCGAGTCCACAGATAGATAATTGTCACCTCATTCCCTTTCCGAACGAGGTGATTGGCGTATTCATAGACGACTTTGAACCCCCCTGATCGATAGTTTGAAAACGGAGGTAGAACAAACGTGATCTTCACAATGACATCCCCTTTTGAGCCGTACAGGTAGTGTTCATAACAGAAAGACAAAATGCACCAGAACATTCATTTGATGGTTTAGACCTCCGGATATGAATCATCAGGGATCTGTTTCTCTGCGTGCGTGGAATACTCTTGTTCTACCTCTGCGGTCACGAAGAATTGGTATTTTTTTGGCACTAGGTTGTGCAAATCGATAAACACAAGAATAAACCTTCCGGCTTTGAATCCTTTAGCTAGAAGAGTCGTGATTTGCCTTTCCGGCGGCGGAATTTAAGGGTGGCTTAATCGTGGCGGCAAGATCATCTGCTATGTTAAAGGCCGATCCTACCTGTATTGATGCGTCATGCCCGGTAATTCAACTTTTGTAGTGCAACTCCGTCAGTTTCCCCGTCTAGTTCTCCAACACCATTCTAGATAGTGTTTTATTTATGCAGGCACGAAGCAAGCCCGAAAAACTATTGACCATTGGTCGCGCTGTAATCCGTTCGCCAGTAGCAATCAAAAGCATCAGCGTAGATGGTGCCGATATTTCTTTCTATGCAGTAGACTATGCTAATTAATAGATACCAGCGAAAGCTGTTGATCGGGCGTTTTTCCAAAGGTGCAGGATCATATTATCAATCTGGGTAAGCCCCCCGGGTGAAGCGCCATCTATTCGTTCTTCATATGGGCCAACTCATTTCTTTTTAAGAGTTCGTTGCGGAGCCCTCTTTGTGATTATGAAACAATGCGATAACCAATATTTATGAAATATATCGCGCCTATTACGCTCGTTGATTGTTTTACACGTTACCGTCAAGTTAAATGCTCCTGAATGAAGGTTGAAAGTTGAAAGTCGTTATACTTGCGGTGGTTTAGGACCTCGTCCAGAGAGGAAACGGAATTTCGTCCCAAAACCAATGATCAACATTGGACCCCGTTCGATACTCAGGCATATCATGAAGCTCTATACTCACCAAGGATTTGACGAGTTCATCCTGTGCGTGGGCTACAAAGGAGAGATGATAAAGGACTATTTTTACCACTATAAAGTAATGAACAGCGATGTAATGTTGGAACTCGGACACCCCGATAGAACTGAGAGTGGCCAATAATTCTTGACGCAATCACGCCAAAGAGCACGTCTTACAAGAGCTTGAAGCGTATCACGAGTTAGTAAGCCCAGGCTCGTATGTTATAGTGACGGATGGCGAAATGAAGGATCTGTACGATGTCCCACGAGGAAAAGCAGAATGGAAGTTTGATAATCCCTATGAAGCGGCACAGGAATTTGTACAGAAGCACCCCGCCTTTGAAATTGCAGTGCCAGCTCGATTATTTAAAGAGTGAACTCTCCAATAACGTTGCGCAGTGGCATCAGCGCGTGGATAAGGAAATCCTAACTCAATATCCCCCCCTCAAACTTTCACATCAAGCTTTATGCAATTGTGGGTTATGCCACCGAGGTACCTTTCATAACGCTCTAATTTCTCTTCGGAGAGTTCTCCACAACCGAGTTAACTCTTATTTTTTTTAACTTGATCCTGCATTTTGAACCCTCGCCGCGTTAGATGCTGTGCAGCACCACTGTGGCATATTCTATCTGCTCAAAATAGATAGAAACTGACCAGATGAATGACAATAACTGAAAACATGTCGTTTTAAAGATAGTTAATATAGCTGTTAACTCGTTGTAGAATCAACAATTTCAGGGGAAACGTCGCCAAGCGTCCGGCGCAGAGAACACTAAACTCCTGATAAGTTGCTTTCATTGGTTCGCAGTACTAATCGATTTTGGGAGCTGATCTTAACTGAACGAGAAGGCCTACCGCTCCTGTGAAAAGCTCTCTGTCCAATACAAAAATGAGGGCTAAATAGCTGAGTAGGCTCACGGCTGTCACGATAGCTAAAATAATCACGTTTTGTGTGACGCCCAGTTTCTCGAGAGAGAATCGAAGCAGAAACGCAACAATCCCCAATATGAGTGTTGCCAATACGATGGACCACAGCTTTGCGAAGAAGTAATTCATCTTCAGGTCTATCAATCTAAATGCGATTGCTAAGACAGGGTAAGCCATCAAGTATGACGCTATCGTGTAGGCGACTACGACTCCTTCGACCCCCCAACGAAGCCCGACAGCAAATGAAATAACTAGTATACTGCTCGTGACTATAGACAACCTGAACAACACATCAGTCCTGCCCTGTGACAGGAATATCCACCCTACATTGATTGCTATTGACTGTTCTAGTCCTGCTAAAGCGAAAATTTGAATTAGCGGGATCACAGGTATCCATTTTGGACCGTAAATCACTCGGACAAGCTGAGGTGCCGTGACAAGCACCCATATCATCAACGGAAAAGAGACGGCGGCGATGTAGCGATTAGCAGTGATATAAGCTTCGCGCACCAGCTGTTTGTTGTGTTGGATTATCGAAAGTGCAGGAAACATGACGCGCGAGACGACACCGGAGATGTTACTCGCCGGAAACACAAGCAAGCTGTAAGCTAGGTTGTAGAAGCCGAGCGGACTCGCACCTAGAAACCGCCCAACGAGAAGGTTGTCCATGTTTAGAGCGAAATAGTTAACGAAACTAAAACCTGTGAGGTTCGCACCGAACCCTAATAGCCCTCTCATGTGCCGCAGACCAAGCAAAAAATGGGGAACCCATCGAGCATAAATGCAAGTGAAGACGACCATAATAGAAGTAGAAAGTACCGTGTACCAGGCTAAACTCCAGACTCCGTATCCGAAAAAAGCCATTAAAACAGCTATGGGGCCAGAAATCCCAATGGCGCAGATGCTTATGACGGCAAGGGCTTTGAACTTCATTTTTTTCATAAGCAGCCCACTTTGCACGTTGCTAAATGAAGCTATGAAAAAGGTCGTGGATATGAACACGACAAGGGGGGTCAGTCTTGGCTGAGAATAGAAAGCAGCTATTAACGGCGCAGAGGCTGCCAATGCTATTGTCAGCAATGCGCCCAGGCCAACGTTTATCCAAAAAGTCGACGATAGAGCTTCGTCACTAACCTCTTTTTTTTGTACAATGGCAGAAGTCAATCCAAAGTCTGAAAATATGGCCACAAAACTGGAAAAGACAGTCACCATAGCGATCAGGCCGAAGTCGCTAGGCACAAGCAATCTCGCCAAGATCGCAGAAATCAGTATTTGCATTAGCAGGCGTGCTATTTGTGAGCTTGCAGACCAGCCAATGCCGCGTACCGTTCTTGTTTCCAGGTTCATCTAGATTCAAGACCGGAAACTTTTATTTGTGCGCTTTTCATCCGTTTATAAGTCTCGCGCTCGATGTTGTCGTTTTGCGACAATCGCGGTCTTGCATTGTATCAATCAGTGCAGATGCCATGCTCGCAAGACAGCCGTAAAGTATTCAGTGCAGATCTACAAGTAAAAGTTGTCATTTTCTCGCGTGGAACGAATTGCCGTGCTGAAATATGCCAGAGAAGTAAGAATTATGGAAACTGAACTTACGCACATTCCGATGCCGAGAACGCGTAGCGGGACGTAGCGCAACTGCTCGTAACATCTTGACGAGCCAATACTATCTGCTTAAATGCGTGCTAGGCGACCTCAGTTAACAAAGCGCTCTTCTTGGTGTGCCTTTTACCACGTTGAAGAAGTTATTATGGCGACAATCAATTGGGTCTACGCCAAGCGGTACGTCTAAACGCAACACCCACTAAGACAGAAATGGGACGATTGTCCAAGCGCACTGAAGCTATTGTTGCCTTATCCCTTGCTCGTCCGCTAATGCGATCTCTTTCGGCTTATGTGTA